>Ga0137407_10000143_pt1 | contig 53574 bp, 51 predicted proteins | sample CZOMad2_2_16fung_FD_108410 | JGI IMG/M metagenome (GOLD analysis project Ga0137407, IMG submission 108410) | Vadose zone soil fungal communities from Angelo Coast Range Reserve, California, USA - CZOMad2_2_16fungal (Illumina Assembly) | ecosystem: Environmental > Terrestrial > Soil > Vadose... | reverse complement strand
GGTGATCCTGCACGGCATCGCCTCGCCGGTGTCGAGCGATCTCGGCTATATGCCTGCCTTCAAGGACAGCATGACCGACGGTCAGCTCGCCGAGCTTGTCTCTTACCTCCGCCAGCAATTCGCCCCCGAAAAACCCGCATGGACCGGCGTCCAGGCGGCGATTAACCGTATCCGGCAAGGGATATTGCGCTGATCAGCTATGCCGGGGGCCGAAACCCACTGGTTGGGTGGCCTCGGGCGAGATAGAATTCCCATATGGCAGTCACAGATATCGCAAGCAGAACCTATAATCACGGCTGGCGGCTCGATCCGATCGTGCGCAGCCTGCTCGACACCGATTTTTACAAGCTGCTGATGCTGCAGATGATCCGGGAATTTTATCCGGACCAGCGCGTGACGTTTTCGGTCATCAACCGGAGCAAGCACGTTCGCCTCGCCGAAGTGATCGACGAAAGCGAGCTTCGCGCCCAACTCGATCATGCCCGCTCGATCCGCTTTTCCAAAAAAGAATTGATTTGGCTCGCCGGTAACACGTTCTACGGCAAGACCCAGATGTTTTCGCCTGACTTCATCAACTGGCTCTCGACCTTCCGCCTTCCCGAATATGAGCTCAAAAAGGTCGACGGCCAGTATGAACTGAATTTCTACGGTCCGTGGACCCACACCACGATGTGGGAGATTCCGGCGCTAGCCATTCTCAATGAATTGCGCTCGCGCGCGGTGACGAAGGGGCAAGGCCGATTTGCCCTCGACGTCCTCTATGCCCGCGGCAAGGCCAAGCTGTGGGCCAAGGTCGAGCGGCTGCGGAAACTGGAGGGCTTGCGTCTTTCCGATTTCGGGACGCGCCGCCGTCATGGCTTCCTGTGGCAGCGCTGGTGCGTCGAGGCGGTCAAGGAAGGACTGGGGCCGTCCTTCACCGGCACCTCGAATGTGCTGCTGGCGATGGACAACGACCTGGAAGCGATCGGCACCAATGCCCATGAGTTGCCGATGGTGGCAGCGGCGCTGGCAAATGACGATACCGAACTGCGCTGGGCGCCCTACCGGATCCTCGATCAGTGGCGCCACACCTATGCGGGCAATCTTTTGATCGCCCTTCCCGATGCGTTCGGCACCAAATCATTCCTGCGGGACGCACCGGAATGGGTCGCGGACTGGACCGGCTTTCGGCCCGACAGCGCGCCGCCGATAGCGGCGGGCGAGGAAATCATCAAATGGTGGAAGCAAAAGGGCCGCGATCCCCGGGAGAAGCTCTTGGTGTTTTCCGACGGCATGGATGTCGGATCGATCGAGGAGACCTACCGCCATTTCGCCGGCCGTGTCCGCATCAGTTTCGGCTGGGGCACCAACCTGACCAATGATTTCGTGGGATGCGCGCCGGACGGTTCGGTCGATCTCGACCCGATCTCGATCGTCTGCAAGGTGACGTCGGTCGATGGCCGGCCTGCGGTAAAACTCTCGGACAACCCGGAAAAAGCGACCGGCAGCCCGCCCGAGCTTGACCGCTATCTTCGCGTCTTCGGCGATGCCGGCCGCGTTCGCAGCGCGGTGCATGTGTGAAGCGCCGATGCCGGTCTGAACCCACGAAGTGGAATCTGTCGGGAGGTTCTGGTTGGACACTTGGGTCACGTCCGAACCAAGACCCGGCAAAACCGGAATACTGGCCTTTGCGAGATTACCGCTAGCCGGACATGTCATGGACATGTCAAAATCGAAGCGAATGACCCGCAACGGACATCTTCACATCACTGCTGGATGAGAACCGGGACTCGGGGTAAATGAGTCAGAGAGCTGTTGATGGACCCCATAGCCCCAGTGGACGAATGGACCGTTTGAGAAAGGATGGGGAATGTCACGATCTGAACGGTTGCTCGATCTGATCCAGATGCTGCGGCGACATCGCCGTCCGGTGAGCGGGAGTCAACTTGCCGCAGAATACGCCGTTTCGCTCCGCACCATCTATCGCGACATCCAGACTTTAGTCGCCCAAGGTGCGCCGATCGAAGGCGAAGCCGGAATCGGTTATATACTCCAGCCTGGATTTACCGTGCCGCCACTGATGTTCTCCAGCGATGAAATCGAGGCACTCCTGCTTGGCTCGGGCATGGTGGCGCGTGCAGCCGACCCGGCGCTTGCGAAGGCTGCGCAGAATGCATTGGCAAAGATTACGGCCGTGTTGCCGGCAAACCGTGGCAATGAGATCGAGGTGTCAGGACTGCTCGTAGGCCCGATAAAACCGGCCGTGGTCGATCGCGTCAACCTGGCACCCCTTCGAAGTGCCATCCGAGCCGAGCAAAAGATCTGGATCGCCTACCACGACCAGGACGGCGTCGCCACTGAGCGGCGGATATGGCCAATTACAATCACGTACTGCGCCCGCGTCCGATTACTTGCCGCGTGGTGTGAACTTCGCGAAAGCTATCGTCATTTCCGGACCGACCGGATCGCGGAACTCAGCGAGGTCAGGGAACGATATCCACGACGACGCCGAACCTTGATCAAGGAATGGCGCGAACTGGAGGGTTTGCCTCAGCCTGGTTGATGTCGCTACTGACGAAATCTGTCACGTGAATATCGCAAGCTCAAGCTTGTCACGCGGCCATTCCGGTCGCTCTCAGGAGCCCGAAATGCCGGCAAATCAAGCTATTGGACGACTCACGTTTGAGGACGCTGAAGTCGTGCTTGAGCGCGCTCAACGGCTGCTAAACGCTGGCGACGTTTCGGAAGTCATGAAAACCTTCACTTCTGATATCGTGGTCCGATTTGCCGACTTTCCCGAAACCTACGGCAGACCGTCGCTCGAAGCATTTCTGCGAGCACGGTTCGCGCGGCAAAAGAATTACCGATTGCAGAAACAGCTACGCGCCGTGTCGGGCAACGTCATCGTTTGTTATTGGGACGCCGAATGGGAGGACGGGAACGATGGACGCCAAATGGAAGGTCGCGGGATCGAACTCCTGACCATGCGAGGCAACGAGATCGCCAAATGGGAGGCGACTTTCAACGTCTGGAGCAAGGGTGATGGGCCATCCCTGCCGATCGTTTAATCTTACTCGCAGTTGGGTGCTGGGAGACTGAGGGCTAGCCTTCATCCGCTTCGCAGCCAGTTGCCATGAACCCGCGCTCGATGAGGTGATCAAATAATTGGGCATGTCCGTTTTTGGCACTTTTCGGACCTCGCTGGATGTCCGACCTGAGTCCGGAATGCGCACCAAAACGGACGTCCGCCGACCACTCTGAATTTTCTGGGCTCACGTCCTGATTTCATCGTGCTCCAGCAAGCCGACCGCCCTACGGCGCCGACCCCTGCCGCACCGACGGCTTGCGCTCGATCGGATGGATCTCGACGGCCCGCAGCCGGCCCATCCGCAGCACATCCATTTCGACGGTGCGGTCGATCCGGTCGCGATCGAGCGCTCTGATCAGATCGTCAACGCCGTTGATGGCGACGCCGTCGAGCTTGATCACGACATCGCCGGCCAATAATCCGGCCCGCGCCGCCGGTCCGTCCGGCTCGATTTGCGCCAGAAGTGCGCCCATCTTGTTTTCGACACCGGCGACCACCGCGTGCCTTCGCGGGACAGGCGCGGTCTGGCCCGACACACCAATATAGGCGCGCCTGACATAGCCGTGGCGGATGATCTCCGAGAGCACAAATTGCGCGGTATTGCTGGCAACCGCAAAACAAATGCCCTGCGCGCCGCTGATGATCGCGGTATTGATGCCGATCACCTCGGCTGACGACGACACCAGCGGTCCGCCGGAATTGCCGGGATTGAGGGCTGCGTCGGTCTGAATGACGTCCTCGATGGTGCGGCCACTGACGGAGCGGATCGAACGGCCGAGTGCCGACACCACGCCGGCGGTGACAGTCGACTCGAAACCGAGGGGATTGCCGATCGCAACCACAAGCTGGCCGCGGCGCAGATTCTGCGAGTTGCCGAGCGAGGCATAATGCAAGTCCCGTGAGCCATCGGCGCGCAGCAGCGCCAGGTCGGTGTCGGGATCGACGCCGAGGACGCGGGCATCCGTGACAATACCCTCAATGTCGCGAAGCCTGATCTGCCGTGACGATCCGACCACGTGGCTGTTGGTCAGCACGAGGCCATCCGGGGAGATGACAATCCCGGAGCCTAATCCGCCGCGCTCGCGCGCGCCCGGCGCTTTTGAGCCGGTTTCAACACGAACCACCGCCGGACCGACCCGTTCGGTCACGCCGATGACGGCGTTCGAATAGGCGTCGAGCAGGGCTTGATCGCTGACGGCGGCGGCCTGGCCGGCCTGCGGCGCGGTGTGATCGTCTGAAGTATCCTGGGTAAGATCCAACATGGCCAATTCCTTCGCATGTCAGATGGTGGCTCACTCTCGCCCTCGCAAGAGACTGCTTTTGGGCTATGATGGGCGGGGAAATCGCGCGGATTGCCGCGCGCCGGGGCAAACCTGTTTGATGATTACGGCTTCCGAAGAGAAGGCTGTCGATTACGAAATCACGGCCAGCATTGCGACCGAGGCGTTCGGATCGAAGGAAGTGGTTTTTTCCGCGCAGCGGATAAAATGGCTTTACGAAAGCGGCTTCGGTCAGGGCGGCGCGGTCATTGCCGCCTACGACGACAGTAAAAAAGTCGGTCAAATCGCCTTGCTTCATCAAAAGGTCTATTTGGAGGGCAAGCCGGCCGCAGCCATCCAACTCGTCGATCTCTTCGTTCTGCAAGGGTATCGCTCTCCTCAACTGGTCCGCAGCATCTATCGGGAGGTTGAGCGCCTGTGCCAGGCACGGAATATCCGGCTGGTTCTCACATTGCCGAATGAGAAATCGGCGCCGCTCAATGCACGCTTGCTCAAGCTCAAGCCCTTTCTCTCGTTGCAGGCCCGGATAGGGATCGGGGGTTGGTCGCCTCGCGGTTCAAAACTGAGATATTCCGGTCTCCTCAAATCGATGCCAAAGAGCGAGGCGCTCGGTTTGCTTTCCAACTTCAGTACCCCGGCAGCGGAGAATGGACTGCGTTGGGATGCCGAGACCTTGTTCAACCGCATGAACGATCCAACGCGCGACTATGCGGTCCATGCCACAGCAGACCTTCTTTTGATCTCATCGTCCCGCAAAACCAGGGGTATCAAGCACGCCCTGCTGTGCGGCTTCTTTTCACGATCGGATGCTCCGGTAACGCCGGGCGCGATGCGCGGGTTGATACGCGCCGCATGCCGCTTCTGGAAGCATCGGCTTTTCGTCTACGTCGGCATCAACCATCGCCTTCCCCAGCTTCCGGGAATTCCATTACCCGTCCGGCTCCGGCCGCCAATTCTGGTCCAGCTGCGTGACTTCGCTGCCGAGAATCCCGATTTGCGATTTGACCGTTTTCAACTGATCGACTCTGATTTTGTCTGACCGCGCCCTCACGGCGTGAGAATGAGCTTGCCGGTCGTTCCGCGTCCTTCGAGAGCGCTATGCGCTTTTGACGCTTCGGTCAGCGGATAGCGTCCACCGATCGTCACAACGAGTTCGCCGCGGGTAACAAGATCGAAGAGTTCGGCAAGGCCGGACCGAAGCCCCTCCGGCGTCAACAGCGGCGCAAAAGCGAATCCGGTCAACGACTGGTTCTTGAAGATAAGGCCGAGGAGCTCGGGCACCCCCAAGTGAAAGCTTTGAATGTTCAAGGCGCCGTAGATGATGATTTGCCCCTGCGGAGCCAGCGCTGCGAGGCTTGCTGCGGTCACTTCGCCTCCAACGGACTCATAGATGATGTCGGGTCCGTTGCCATCCGTGAGGCGGCGCAGCTCCTCCGTCCAACCGGCATTGGTATAATTTACTCCGCCGTCCGCGCCAAGCTTGCGGACAAAGTCGAGCTTGTCCGCCTTACTCGCGCCCGCGATCACCGTGCGCGCGCCGGCTCGCTTGGCGAGCTGTACCAGAAGTGACCCGACGCCACCGGCCGCGGCGTTGATCAGCGCGCTCCTGCCCTTTGGTGGCGCCTGCCGCGTGAGATAGAGCGCCGTGATCCCCTGAATCATCAGCGCGCCGGCCTGCTCAAAGGAGATGGCGTCGGGCAACGGCACCGCCAGATTTGCGTCGATCACGACAAATTCAGCGTAGGCGCCCAGGCTGTTGTTGGCGAATAACGGCGCCGCCACGCGCTGCCCGATCGCAAACCCGTCGACATCAGCGCCCAGCGCCTCGACCACGCCCGCCGCTTCGGCGCCGAGAATAGCGGGAAGCGGCGGGGTCACGGCGTATCGATCCATGCGTGTCAGCGCGTCGGCCAAGTTTATGCCAATTGCCCGATTTCGGACAACCAATTGGCCAGCTCCTGGCGCTGGCGTGGGGAGTTCGACGACTTCAAGAACTTCCGGGCCGCCGAAGCGGCTGATTTGGACGGCTTTCATGGCGTGCCTCGATGGTTGAATTACCGAAGCCGCCTACGTAGGTTATGGTGACAAAGCGTAATACCGACCAATGCGTGGGATACAGACCAAGAGGTAAGCATGCCCGATCCGATCAAGCGCCTGCCGATGCTGCCGGCGGAGCGCGCGCTGAAGGTGATCTCGGGGCGCTGGAAGGCAATTATTCTTTATCATCTATTCGATAGGCCACAGCGTCTGTCCGAGCTGCAGCGGCTGTTGCCCGACGTCAGCCAGAAGGTGCTGATCCAGCAATTGCGCGAGATGGAAGAACACGGAATCGTGCATCGCGAGGTATTTCGCCAGGTGCCGCCGCGCGTCGAATACAGCGCAACGCCGCTTGGCTTCAGCTTTGAGCCGGTGCTGCTGGCGCTATGCGAGTGGGGTCGGCGGCATGCCGTCGAGCTTGACGAAGCCGACCGGCTCGCGGACTGCCCGATCGAGGCCCCGCGGCGGAATCGCGAACCTGCGGCGCAGAGGTTGCGCGCTATCGGATGATGATTTTCACTGCACGCCGAGGTGTTGAAACAACAGCTCGGTCTGCTGCGTCAGCGTCGCGGCGTCGCCCTGGTGCACGACCCGGCCGGTCTCCAGCATATAGACGCGATCGGCAACGGCGAGCGCACTGTAGAGGTTTTGCTCGACCAGCAGGATCGACAGGCCTTCGCGCTTGAGATCGAGCACGATCTCCTCGAGATGCTGCACCATGACCGGCGCGAGGCCTTCCGAAGGCTCGTCCATCAGAATCATCTGCGGATCGATCATCAGCGCGCGGCCGACCGCGAGCATGCCGCGTTCGCCGCCGGACAATTGTCCGCCGCGGTGATGCCGCCGCTCGGCGAGCCGCGGAAAAATGCCGAACACGCGCTCTACGGTCCACCCGGCTCTGGCGCGCGCGCTTTTCAGCATCGTCAAATGTTCGGTCACCGTCAACGAAGCGAACAGCCGCCGGCCCTGCGGCACGATTGCGATTTTGCGCGCGGCGATGTCATGCGGCCGCAAGCCGATCAGGCTCTCGCCCCGCCATTTGATTGAGCCGGAGCGAATCTGCGGCGGGGTCAGTCCCATGATGGAACGAATGAGGGTGGTCTTGCCCATGCCGTTGCGCCCGAGCACAGCCACGATCTCGCCGGCACCGACGTTGAGCGAGACGCCGCGCACCACATGCGCCTCCCCATAGCCGCTGTGCAGGTCGCGAATCTCAAGCATGGCGCGGGCGCCCCAGATAGACTTCCTGCACCTGCTTGTTGCGGCGGATATCGCCCGGCGCCTGCTCCGCCAGAACGCGACCTTCGAACATGCAGGTGACGAGATCGACGAGGCCGAGCGCGAGATCCATGTCGTGCTCGATCAACACGACCGTGATATCGCGATCGAGCGAGCGGATGATCCCGGCAACCATCGAACGCTCCGAGGGCGAGAGGCCGGCGGCGGGTTCATCGAGCAGCAATAGCCGCGGCGAGGTGACGAGCGACAGCGCGATCTCGAGCTGGCGCTGCTCACCATAGGAGAGATCCTTCACCATGATGCCGGCGCGGGCCGCGATCCTGACCGCGTCGAGCGCAGCGGCGATTTGCGGCGCCTCGGTCGAGTCGACATCGGGCTTGCCGAACAGCGAGAACTTGCGCGGCGATCGACCGCGTAGCGCGAGCACCATATTGTCCTGCACGCTCAGCCTTGGAAACAGGTTGGTGATCTGGAAGGTGCGGGATACCCCGAGCTGGGCGCGCCGGTGCGGCGGCAGACGGGTGATATCGTGGCCGTCGAAGGCGATGCGGCCGCCGGTCGGCGGCAGGATTCCGGCGATGGCGTTGAACAGCGTCGTCTTGCCTGCGCCGTTGGGACCGATGATGGCCCGACGCTGGCCGCGCGGGACGGTGAGGCTGACGCCGTCGACCGCGCGCAAGGCGTCGAACGCAACGACCACATCGGAAAGCGTCAGGATCGGTTCGGACACGGCAAATTCCGGTTCGCAGGACGCCGGACGAGACCGCGTCCTGCTGAGGCTTGATCAGGTCTTCTTGATGCCCTGGAAGGTCCGCGAGTAAGGCGGCTGCTTCATGTAGGTCTCGGGGTCGTATTTCCAGAATTGCGAAACATTCTGGTAACTCGTCACCGGTACGTTCCAGTACTTGCCGTCGGCGCGTTTTACGACCTTGCGGATCTGGACGTCGTAGATCGGATTGCCATAGCTGTCGAGTTTGACGGTCTTGCCGAGCGGCGAGCCGGTGAGTTCGGTCTTGAGCACCGTATCGATCAGGAGTTCGCGGTCCTCGACCTTGCCGCCCATCTTTTCCAAAGCTGCGGCGACCCACATGATTCCCGAATACATCGAGAAACCGTAGAGCGAGGGTATCTTGCCGTATTTGGCTTCGTAGTCTTTGGTGAACTTTTGAGTGACCGGATTGTCCGAGCCTTCGGCGAAGTGCGCAGCGGCGATGATGCCGTCACATTCCTCGCCGAGCGTGCGGATCACCGATTGGTCGGTGGCGTTCATCGCGCCGAGCAGCGGTATTTTTCCCTTGAGGCCGAAGCTCGCATATTGCTGGATGAGGCGGGTGGCGTCGGCGCCGGTTTCCATGGCGAAAATCGCATCCACCTTCAGATCGGCAAGCTGGCCGAGATAGGGGCTGAAATCGGCGGTGTTCAGCGGATGCCAGAACTGCTGCACGATTTCGCCGCCGCCTTCGGTAAACACCTGCGCAAGGCCGCCGCATTGTTCGTGGCCGAAGGTGTAATCCTGGCTGACGGTGGCGATCTTCTTGTAACCCTGCTTCAGCGCCCAGTCGCCGAACGGGTGGGTGAAGGCGCTCGCTGAATAGCCGGCGACGCGGATCACGTTCTTGATGCGCTGGCGCTGGGTCAAGTCGTCGGCGGCGATGATCGGGATGAAATACGGCGTGCCGGTGCCCTTGACGTAATTGGCGACCGCAAGCCCGGTATTGGCGAGCAGGTTGCCGATCAGCATATGGCAATTGCCCTGCTCGACCAGGCGGCGCGCCTTCTGCAGAGCGGTGTCGGGATTGGACGCGTCGTCCTCGATCACCAGTTCGACCTTGCGGCCTGCGATCTCGCTCTTCACCTGATCGAGGTAAAATTGCACGCCTTCGACCATTTCCTTGCCGCCTGACGCGACCACGCCGGTGAGCGGGGCCAACAGACCGATCTTGATCGGGCCGGCTTGCGCGAACGCGCGTCGCCACGGCGCCGCAACCGTACCTGCGGCAGTAAGCGCGGCGGTGGAAGTCTTCAAGAATTGCCTGCGGTCCATTTCAACGTCCTTTCGCGGAAACATTCGATTAGCGCTTCTTGTGCAGGATAGCACGCAGCGTGCCTATGATGCCCTCGGGGGCGAAGATCATGATCAGGATGAAGGTGACACCGAGCACCATCTGCCAGCGCTCAGTGTAAGCGCTGACGGCATTCTCAAGCGCGATGATCGCCGCCGCCCCGACAAAGCCGCCAAACAGCGTGCCGACGCCACCGGCAATCATCATCAAGACACCCTCGACCGACTGCGCCAGCGCCACGGTGGAGGGGCTGACGAAATTGTTGAACATCGCGTAGAGCGCGCCGGCAATTCCGGCAAAAAAGCCGGACACCGTAAAGCCGATAAACAAATGCAGCGAGACATTGTAGCCGAGGCTGCGCATCCGGCTCTCGCTGTCGCGGATACCGAGGAGCGTCAGGCCGAACGGGGAGCGGACGAATCGCCACATTGCGTAACTCACCATTGCCGCACCGGCCAGAACCGCCCAGTAGAAGGCCCGGTGGGTCACGAGCCAGGCCGGCCGGACATCGCCGCGCATGCCGTTCTCGCCGCCCGTCACCTGGGTCCAGCGCAGGCAGATGCCCCACACGATCATGCCGAGCGCCAGCGTCAGCAGCAGGAAATAGACGCCCGAGGTGCGCACCGCGAGCAGCGCGAAGATCACCGCGACCAGCGTCGCGGCGGCTACGCCGAGCGCAAACGCCACCGCGGGAGCAAGGCCGGCCTGCGCCGAGGCATAGACGACGACGTAACCCGAGACGCCGAAGATCGCGCCGTGGCCGAGCGAGGTGCGCCCGGCAAAGCCCGCGAGGATGTCGATCGACATCGCCAGCACGCCAAAGATCAGCATCTCGGTGGCGAGCCCGACCTGGTAGTTGGTGAGAACGAGCGGCAGCGCGGCTGCCACCATCAGCACGGCCAGGACGACGGTGACCGCCTGGCCGGTCATTCCGACAATCTTTCTTGGCTGAGATACGGCTTGCGTCATCTTCATGCTGCCCGTCCGAACAGACCGAGTGGCCGAAACGCAAGCAGCGCCGCCATCGGACCGAAGATCACAAAATAGGCGAGTTCCGGAAACATCACCTGCCCCAGCGTATTGAGAAGGCCGACCAGAAGGCTGCCGACGCCGACGCCGATCAGACTGCCGCGGCCGCCGATGATGACGACCGCAAGGCTGAACACCAGAATCTCGGCATCGGCCGAAGGATACAGCGACAAAAACGCCCCGCCCATCAGCCCGCCGAGGCCCGCAAGCGCCGAGCCGAGCAGGAAGGTGACGAGGAAGACGCGGCTGATATTGATCCCGGAGGCCTCCACCATCTCGGCATCGTCAACGCCGGCGCGGATCAGCGCGCCGAGCCGGGTGTGATTCAAAAGCACCCACAATGCCGCGAACACGACAATGCCGGTCACCAGCACGAACAGCCGGTAGGTCGGATAAAACACGCCGAATACCCTTAATCCGCCACGAAGAACCTGCGGTATGGGCACGGTGAAGCTGTCGCCGCCCCAGACCACCAGCGCAAGGTCGTTAAGAACGAAGGCGAAGCCGAGCGTCAGCAGAACCTGGCGCAGGTCATTGCCGCGGACAAAGCGCAACAGGCCCTGATCGAGCACGAAGCCGATCGCCGCGATCGCCGCCATCGCACCGACGCCGCCGAGCGCGAAGCTGCCGGTTTTGGTCGCCACCGCAAAGCCGATGTAGCCGCCAAACAGATAGAGGGCGCCATGCGCCAGATTGACGATGCGCAGCAATCCAAAAATCAACGTAAAGCCGCTCGCCACCACAAACAGTAGTGCGGCGAAGGTCAATCCGTTGAGAAGCTGGAAGGTGTTCATCCCTGATCTATCGCCTATGGCGCTTTTGGCCCCGTTTCAAGATACCAGTCGAGGATCTGTTCGCCGGTCATGAACGCGACATCAGGTCGTTGCCGGACCCTCTCGATGATGCGGCGGAAATATTTCGCGCGATGCGGCGCGCCCATGATGTAGGGATGCACGACCAGCGCCATGACGCGGGCTGAATCGGCAGAGTCCTCGTAGATCTGCTCGAACTGATCGATGGCGCGGTCGTAATATTCCGACGCCTTGTGATGCTGGATCAGCATCATGGCGACGTCGTTGCATTCCTGGGTGTAGGGAATGTTGACGATCGGCGCGGTGGCGGTTTTGAGCCATACCGGCTGATCGTCCAGCACCCAGTCGGCGACATATTCATAGCCCTGCTGTTTCAAGAGGTCCGGCGTCTCCCAGGTCTCGGTGAGACCCGGACCGAGCCAGCCGCGCGGACGTTTTCCCGTCGCCGCCGCAATCACGTCGGCGGTCTTGCGGATGTCCTCGCGCTCGTTCTCGACCTTCTGCATGTTGCGCTGGGTAAAGCCGTGCCCCATGAACTCCCAATTGCGCGCCTTCGCCGCCTCGACGATCGGGGGATAGGCTGATAGCGCCGATCCGTTGATGGCGAGAACCCCGGGGATTTTGAACTCGTCGAACACCTTGAGCAGACGCCAGAAGCCGACGCGGTTGCCATATTCATGCCAGGCCCAGTTCGGAATGTCAGGGCTGGGAGAACCTCCCGCCGGTGGCGTGAGCACGGTACGCGGCATGGGGAGCTTGGCATCCCACTCCTCGACATTGACGATCACCCAAATCGCCATCCGTGCGCCGTTCGGAAGCTTCAACGGCGGACGGGCCGCGATCGGTGAATAGCTGATGCGTTCGGTGGGCAACATGGTCAGGCCTCTGGTGGCGCGATGGTGATGGTAAGCGGCGGCAATCCGTCGATGTGAGCCTTGATCAGATCACCCGGCACGACCGGACCGACACCAGCGGGCGTGCCGGTATAGATCAGGTCGCCGGCGCCGAGTGTGACCTGCTTCGACAATTGCGCGATCACTTCGGGAACACTCCAGATCATCTGACCGATGTCGCCGCGCTGGCGCTCAACGCCGTTGACTGAAAGCGAAATGGCGCAGTGCTCGAAATGAGCAGGATCGTCCCCCTGCATGATGGTGCCGCACGGCGCTGATGCGTCAAAACTCTTGCCGACTTCCCAGGGCAGGCGCATATCGCGCGCGTCGCGCTGGCGATCGCGTCGCGTCAGATCGATGCCGACGGCATAACCCCAGATGTGACTGTTTGCATCAGCAACGGCGATGTCGCGGCCGCCACGGCCGAGCGCAACCACCAACTCGACCTCGAACTGGAAATCGGAGGTGAACGGCGGATATGGTACCCTTGAGCCATCCGCTACCACCGCGTCACGGGGTTTCTGGAAGAAGAACGGCGGATCACGCTCGTCGGCCTCCTTCATCTCGCGGATGTGGTCGAGGTAGTTGCGGCCGACGCAATAGACGCGGCGGACCGGAAACAACCCGCCGCCCAACACAGGTACTTCGGTTGCGGAAATTTCCGGCAACACATGCTGCGCCGCCATGCTCACGTCTTTGATCCCGGCTTGGAGGTCTGGCCCCGATACCAACCGAGAATCTGTTCGCCGTTCCAGTGCACCACCCCATCGTGTTTGTTCACATAGTCATAGATCGCTTCGAGAAATTTGATCCGGAACGGCTGGCCGGAAATGTAGGGGTGGATCGCAATCGACATGATCTTCGGCCGGTCCTTGCTCTCCGCGTAGAGCCGGTCGAAACAATCGATGCTGCGCTTGAGCAGATGATCGCTCTCATGGTGCTGCACCAGCATCATCGGAATGTCGTTGAGCTCCACCGTATAGGGCAGCGTCACCAACGGTCCCTTGGCGGTGCGGATCACGGTCGGCTCGTCATCGTAAACCCAATCGCCGATATATTTGACGCCGGCTTCGGCGAGAAACTCCGGCGTCTCGAAGGTCTGCGTCAGGCCGGGCCCGAGCCAGCCGACCGGCCGTTTGCCGGTGAAGTTTTCGATTACGCGCATCGAACGTTCGATCATCGCCTTCTGGTCGGGCTCCTTGTGAATCGGCCCCTGTTCGTAGGCGTGGCCCATGAACTCCCAGCCGGCGTCTTTCGCCTGTTGCGCGACGCGCGGATAGTCCTCACAGACCCGCGCATTGATCGAAAGCGTCGGCGCAATTCCAAGCTTCTTGTAGAGATCGAAAAACCGCCACACGCCGACCCGCATGCCGTATTCATGCCAGCTCCAGTTCGGAACGTCCGGCAACAGCGGAACCCCGGTCGGTGCCGGAAGCACCTGCCGCGCCATCGGCTTCGAGATGTCCCACACTTCCAGATTGACGATGGTCCAGACCACGATACGGGCATCGCCCGGCAGCTTGAGGGCCGGACGGTCGACGATGGCGGAATAGTCGGAACGCTCGCGCGGTATCATGGGGTCAGTCATGGCGGATACTCTTCAGGTCGGTTGAGCAATCAGGGTCGTCATGCAGCACGGGTCTTCGGCGGAGCAAGCCCTTCCTGCCTTGTCATGCCTCATATCAGAGAATTGACGGACGTCCTCAGCAACGCACGCTGATCGATGCCGAAGCGATCGGCGAGCCAGTCGGCCAGCACTTCCTGGCCGATGGTCGGATTGTCGTGCTGGCAATGCTCGGCACCGGTTTCCTCCGGATCGAGCACGCGCAATGTCGCATCGACGCCGTGCGCCCTAGCATAGTCGTAAGTATTTCGCGCCGCGGTCACCGTCAGCACGTCGTGGCCACCATGCAGCACCAGATAGGGGCAGCGCATGTTCTCAAGATGGTCCTTGAGCGTGAATGGTTTCATCAGCTCGTGGGCCTCGCGCATCGACTTGGCGCCGAAGACCCAGCGGATATGCATGGCGAGGCCGAAATCGTCGCCCTTGGTGCCCCACATGTCATGCACCGACCAGATCGCGCCATGCGAAATCGCCGCCGCCAACCGCGGCTCGTAACAACCGGCACGTGCCGCGTAGTAGCCGCCGAGACTGGACCCGCACACCGCGATACGGGCGGAATCGACATCGGCGCGCTTCTCAAGCCAGTCGATGCACTTGCCGATCGGCACCTCACTATCGGGGCGGGTGACGACCTTGTGCCGCCGCAGCGTCCCGCCCTGCCCGGGCCCGTCGATCATCAACACCGAAATGCCGCGCCGCAGGCAGCCGTGCGCCTGCATGAACCACATCTCATCTTTGATGGAATCCAGTCCGCCCATGCAGATCAGCACCGGCAGTCTGTCGCCGGGGAACGGCGCGCGAATGAAATAGCCGCAGATCGGTTTTCCCGGCTCATAAGGAATTTCCACCACTTCGCCGGGCGGATTGAGGTGGGAGATGAACTTGTGCGAGCAGGCCTCCATCTTCTCGAAGGTAGGCAGCCGCCGGGCATCGTCGGGCTCGAGGTGAAATTCGGCCTGGCGGTAATAGTCCGCCGCGCGCAGGAAGCAGTTCATGGCGGTGCGGATATGGCCCGCGGCTTCTTCCGTGAGCCCGCGTTTCCAATTGCGGTCGGCGATCCGCATCCATTCGGCGTGCCAACTCTCCAGGTCGCCCGGGATCATCCGCGATCCCGCCTGCATCACCTCGCTGACGCTGCCGCCGCCCTCCTGGGTTTCGCCCAGACCGCGACGGAATTGGTAGGAAAGCCAGGGATGCTCAGGCCAATGGTGCCAGCCGAACGGCTCATAATGCGGGCCGCGATTTGCGGTGATCAATTCAATGGCGTTTTCGCTGACCTCTGAATTCGCCTCCGCCATGAACGCACGCCACCTTCACCGTTGATTGGGTCGCCCATGGTTCGTCGAACGGGTAGCTGAGTCAATATAAATTACATACACTTTTATCAGATACATATCATTTCCGCGCCTTGGCTGTTAATATGGCACCCAGCGCCGCGTTCTTTTGACCGCCAACAGTCACGTCGGCCATGCAGTCTTGAAAAATGTATTCACTTGATAGAGGATGAGGGACCCTCGCCGTGACGGATCAATCTGACCGGACCCTCCTCGAGCCTGCGGCCGGGTCGCGCGCCGGCAACCGTGCTTTGTCGGTGACGGACTCGATCCGGGAAGCCATCCTGGGCGGTTCGGTGAGCGCCGGCGAGCGCCTCAACGAGGTCCAACTCAGCAAAACGCTGGCGGTGTCGCGCACCCCGGTGCGCGCCGCGCTGCAGGCGCTCGCCGGCGAGGGATTGCTGGACTATGCGCCGAACCGCGGCTTCACCGTGCGCGATTTTCCGCTTCCCGCCATCGTGGATGCCTATGACATCCGCGCCGCGCTGGAAGGTGTCGCCGCGCGCTTTGCAGCGGAGCGTGGGCTCGGCGCGGAAGAGAAGGCGCTCATCGAGCGCAGTCTCGCGGCCGGCGACAGACTGCTGGAACGCGGATCATTCGAAGCCGGAGACCTCACGACCTATCGCGGCATCAACGGTGATTTCCACGACGCGTTGCTGGCCGCCGCGCGCAACCGCATGCTCGGCGAAATGATCCGGATCTGTCATCACGTTCCGGTGTCGTCGAGCCGCAACATCGTGGCCTTCGAGTATCGCGACGTTCGCCGCCGGCACGATGATCATCACCGGATCTATGAAGCTGTTATCGCGCAGGAGCCCTGGCGCGCCGAGATGCTGATGCGCGAGCACGTCTCAAGCATCAAGGCATCGTTGATCCGTTCCCTAAGCCAACGGCAAGCAGATCACCGCGGTGCATTGCAGGCCGCGGAGGTTGGCAAAATCGCTTGATCTCAAACCCGGGGCCGCTATATCGACCTTTTCGATCCCCGTGAGCCCATAGAATGACGACAATTGATGCCGCCCCCGAGTCGCAGCCATTTCAGGCCGAGGTTTCCGAGCTTCTGCACCTCATGGTGCATTCGGTCTATTCGGAAACCGACATCTTCCTTAGGGAGCTGATCTCCAACGCTTCCGATGCGTGCGACAAGCTGCGCTATGAGGCGATCGCCAATCCCGCGCTGATCGAAGATGGCGAGCCGCCGAAAATCCGGATCGTCCCGAACAAGAAAGACAACACGCTGACGATTGGCGACACCGGCATCGGCATGGACCGGCAGGAATTGATCGACAATCTCGGGACCATCGCCCGGTCCGGTACCAGAGCTTTCCTTTCGCGCCTCAATGAGGCGAAGGACGGCGCCGGCTTGATTGGACAATTCGGCGTTGGCTTTTATTCCGCCTTCATGGTCGCCGACCGCATCGTCGTCACCAGCCGCCGGGCGGGCGCCGAAGAAGCCTGGACGTGGTCGTCGTCGGGCGGGTCCGGTTTTGAAATCGCGCCTGCCGGTAAGGATAGCGCGCAACTCCCGGCGCGGGGCACGGAAATCATCCTTCACCTGAAGGCGGACGCGGCCAAGTACCTGGAGGCCTACGAAATCGAGCGCATCGTCCGGGCCTATTCCGATAACATCCAGTTTCCGATCGAGCTGGTTGCTGAAGAAGGCGAGCCGCGGCAGATCAATGCGGCGAGCGCGCTCTGGCAGCGGCCGAAATCCGAACTCAAGCCGGAAGATTACACGCAAGCCTACAAGTCGATCGCAGGCGCCTTCGACGAGCCGGCCATGACGCTGCATTATCGTGCCGAAGGGCGATACTCCTACGCGGTATTGCTATTCGCGCCTTCGACAAAACCGTTCGATCTGTTCGAACCCTCACGCAAGGGCAAGGTAAAGCTCTACGTGCGCCGGGTGTTTATCACCGACGACGCCGACTTGCTGCCCGCCTACCTCCGCTTCGTTCGCGGCGTCATCGACAGCGAAGACCTGCCGCTCAATATCTCGCGCGAGATGCTGCAGAACAATCCGCAACTGGTGCAGATCCGGAAAGCCGTGACGGGCCGCGTGATCGGAGAGTTGGAAACACTCGGCGACAAGCAGCCGGAGAATTTTGCGAAAATCTGGGATGCCTTCGGTCCGGTGATCAAGGAAGGCATCTACGAGGATTATGAGCGGCGCGAGAAATTGCTGGCGCTGTCGAGGTTCACCACGACGTCGGGCGAAAGTCGCACACTGAAACAGTATATCGCCGACCTGAAGCCGAACCAGACCGGAGTCTATTTCCTGGTCGGCGATAGCATCGAGCGGCTCAAGTCCAATCCCAAGCTCGAATCGGCGGTCGCCCGCGGCATCGAGGTTCTGCTCCTGACCGATCCTGTCGACGCGTTCTGGACTTCGGCGCCGCTTGATTTTGAAGGCAAGCCGTTAAAATCCCTGAGCCAGGGCGACGTCGACTTCGGCCCGATCCCGTTGCTCGATGACAAGAAGGAGGAGGCCAAATCCGACGCCGACGAGGCGGCGATCATTGCCGTGATCAAGGCCAGCCTGGAGAATCGGGTCTCCGACGTGCGCACGTCGCAGCGGCTCACCGCCAGCGCATCGTGTCTCGTCGCCGGCAGTCATGGTCCCGACCGCGAGCTCGAGCGGCTGTTGGCCCGACAAAATCGCGGTGTCGGAACCAAGCCCATTCTTGAAATCAATCTCCGCCACCCGCTGGTTGCCGCGATCGCGCAGGCCGGCGAAAACGCCGCCGATCTTTCTTTCCTTCTGCTGGAGCAGGCACAGATCCTTGACGGCGAACTGCCGGAAGACCCGGCCGCCTTCGCCAACCGTTTGAATCGATTAATCGTGGATGGTCTCTCCAAGGCCTAGCTGAAGGCGCGCATCTCGGAAAGGACAGTCCGCCGAAAGCGATATCGATCAGGGACCGCTCGGGGCCTTGCCAGGCGTGTAAAAGTTGGCTTCAAGCATCGCCCTGCACTATGATGTCATGATCCGCATCCGGGACCAATCCATGCAGCCAAAATTCGACCGCGCCGCCGAGGACCTCGGCAATTCGATCCACCTCGAACACGTCAACGTCCAGGTGCCCAACCAACATTCGGCGACATTGTTTTATGTCTCGGGATTAGGGCTTACGCGTGACCCCTATCTGATGACGTCCGACGACAATATGTGGGTCAATGTCGGCAGGAGCCAGTTTCATCTACCGAGCGGCGAGGCGCAGGTGCTGCGGGGCCATACCGGGCTTGTCATCTCGGGCCGCAAGGCCCTGCTCGACCGGCTCGCCTCGGTCGCGAAGAAACTGGAGGGCACGAAATTCGCCTTTCGCGAGCACAACGATCATGTCGAGGCGACATGTCCCTGGGGCAATCGCGTGCGCTGCTATGAGCCGGACGCCGCCCGCTTCGGCCGCATCACGCTCGGCATCCCCTATGTCGAGTTCGAGGTGCCGGCGGGCACCGCGAAAGGCATTTGCGCGTTTTATCCAAAGATCATGGGAATGCCGGCCGAACTCAGGAACGGCGATGCCACCGTCGCGTCCGTGAAGATGGGCAACAACCAGCATCTAAGATTTCGGGAGACCGACCGGCCGCAGCCGGAGTATGACGGCCACCATGTGCAGATGTACATCACGAACTTCTCCGGCCCCTACCGCGAGCTGTCGGCGCGCGGCCTTATCTACAGTGAGGATAATCAATACCAATACCGCTTTCGCGATATCGTCGATCTCGCCGATGGCAAGCACCTGTTCACCATCGAGCACGAGGTGCGCAGCGCCACCCACCCGATGTATCTGAGGCCGCTCATCAACCGCAACCCGGCGCAGACCAATCGCACCTTTGCGTCCGGCCACGACCAGTGGCTGTGGGCGATGGGACCAGACGAATACGACCGCCGGTAGCGAACAGACCCCGCAGAAGTCCGGTCCGCCCTGACGCCCCGCATTAACCTGATTTGGCCTGTGAAGGCCGAGGTCGGCCGCGGGGAGTTGCTTCATGATATATGTCCAATATACGTTTGGGATGGCCGTGCAGCAGCCCTGCTCGCCAGCCGTAATGCTTGCGCCTGTGAGAAGCGATTTGAAGCCGAAAAAGCCAACCAAGCGCCGATCGCGGGCAAGCGAAGCAGAAGACGGCACGCTGACCGATCGTGCCTATCGCGAGCTTGAAGAAATGATCGTCACGCTCCGATTATCGCCTGGAACGGTGTTGTCGGAGCAGGCGCTGGCCGTGCGCCTGAAGATCGGCCGGACCCCGATCAGGGAGGCGCTGCAGCGGCTCGCCCGAGACGGGCTTGTCGTGATCATGCCCCGGCGCGGCATCATGGTCTCCGAAATCAATTTGCGGCTGCAGTTGCGGCTACTTGAGGTGCGGCGCGAACTCGAGCGCCTGATGGCAAGCCTCGCGGCCGAGCGCGCCACGCCTGAAGAGCGCCAGGAATTCGCGGAAGTGGCGGACGCGATGCTTGCGGCGGCCGCGAAGGCCGACGACATCGCCTTCATGCGCCTCGATCAACGCTTCAACATCCTGATTGCGACCGCCGCCCGCAACGAGTTCGCACGCAGATCCATGGGATTGATGAACGCGCTGTCGCGCCGGTTCTGGTATCAACACTATCAGCAGGTCGCGGATCTGCCGCTCGCCGCCAAGCTGCACGCCGCGGTCGCAGAGGCGGTGGCGCAGAAAAAAATCAAGGCCGCCGCCACCGCGTCCGACCGGCTGATCGACTATATCGAGGATTTCGCGCGCAAGACGCTCGATACCTGAGCGGCATGCGCGACCTCAATCGAACATGACCACACTGCGAATGGCCTCGCCCCGCTTCAGGGCGCCGAAGCCATCATTGATCCCCTCAAGCGTGATGCGGCGGGAGATCAGCTCATCCAGCATCAACGAGCCATCGAGATAGGCCCGCGCCAGCAGCGGGAAGTCGCGGCGCGGCCGCGCGTTGCCATAGCTGACGCGGCGGATTCGCTTCTCCTGCATCAAGGAGCCCCAGCGAAATGAGACATCCTTGCTGACGTCGATCTTGCCGAGCCAGATCACCTGACCACCGGGCCGCACCGCCTCGGTGGTGATCCGAAAGGCCGCGGCGCTGCCGGCGGCTTCGATGACGACGTCGACGCCTCGGCCACTGGTTTCGCTTTTTCCGGCGGCGACCGCGTCGTCACTGGACGCATTCACGCCATGCGTGGCGCCCAGGCGTTGCGCAAGATCGAGCTTGGCCGGATCGATGTCGACGGCGATAATCGCCCCTGCGCCTGCCAGCCGCGCGCCCTGCACCGCGGAAAGACCGACCGCCCCGCAGCCTATTACCATGACGGTGTCGCCGTGCGCGATGGCGCCGAGATTGAGCGCAGCACCGACACCCGTCATCACCCCGCAGCCGATCAAGCAGGCGCGATCGAACGGAATCTCCTTTGGAACCGGGATCGCCTGCTGGTCAGACACGATGCAATATTCGGCGAATGATCCGAGGAACATCAATTGCTGAAGCGGGCGTCCGTCGGCGAGCCTGATGCGGCTTTCACCATCGAACGGCAACGCTTTGGGTCCCTCTCCGAGATATTGCTCGCACAGGATCGGGGCGTCGCGGTCGCAATAAAAGCAGTGCCCGCAATGCGGGTTCCAGGACAGCACGACATGGTCGCCTTCCCTCACCCCGCGCGCGGCGACACCGATCCGTTCGACGACGCCCGCGGCTTCGTGGCCGAGCACGATCGGCAAGGGATAACGCAGCGATCCCTCGATGACCTCGAGATCGGTGTGGCAAAGGCCGGCGGCGCGGATTCGAACCAGGACATCGGTCGGCTTCAACGCGGCCAACGTCACGGTTTCGATCGACATCGGCGTGTTCGCTGCATGCAGCACCGCAGCGCGATACTGGAGCCTCATCGGGCGACCGCCTTGCCGGCCAGCACAGCCAAAGCAGAATCGATGTCAGCCGAATTCATTTCCCACTCGTTGCCGAAATTCGCAACAATGGCGGACATGAATGGCTCCACCATGGTCCTTGCGACAGCATTGTCGCCGAGATGATTGACCAATAGCGCCAGCGCGAGCTGACGCGGCTCAGGCCCCTCGTAACTCCACTCAAAGCCATTCTTGGTGAACTCCACAATATTGACGCAAGGATCAAGCGGCGCGCCGTCTACGGTCACCTTGACGCCGTCGATGGTCCGGTCTCCCGAGTAAACCTTCATGTCGTCCTCCTGTGTTAGGACCTTGGGCCACTGCCCCCGGTCAAGGAGTGGCCTCGATCTTGCCCGCAATCACCCGCATCACGTCGCGGTCCCGATAGGCTTCCTTAAGCGTACCCGAAAACATAACCTCGCCGCGTTCCAGCACATAGATACGGTCGGCGTAGTCGGGAATGTGATGCACATTCGATTCAGCGATCAGAACGCCCCTTCCCATCGCCCGGATCGAGGCTATTCCTGCCGTGATCGAGGGAACAATCGCCGGTGACAGGCCCTCGAAGGGCTCATCAAGCAGCAGCAATTTTGGATCGAGCGTCAAGGCCCGCGCAATCGATACCATCTTGCGCTCGCCGCCGGAAAGCTGGGCGCCGCCACGGGCGAGGTATTGGCGCAACTTCGGGAATACGGCGTAAGCCTCCTCGATGCGAACGGCGGCCGGGCGGCCCGTCGGCCGGGTCCAGGTCGACAGCTCGATGTTCTCCGCGACCGTCAGATCGGCATAGACTTCCGATTCTTCGGGCGAAAAGCCGATGCCGCTTTGCGCGATCTGCCAGGTCGGCAATTTCGTCAGGTCCGCGCCGCCGAACGTGATGCCGCCTGAGCGCGGGCGGCGATAGCCCATGATGGTACGAAACGTCGTGGTCTTGCCGGCGCCGTTGCGCCCCACAAGACAGACCAGCTCGCCCGCCGCAACCGACAGGCTGATGCCGTTGAGGATATGGCTGCCCTCGATGTCTACCTTCAGATTCGACAAACTAAGCATTTCGACTCTCTCAAAGTTTGGGTCGAATTCCCACCACGGCGGCAATCATGGCTGGATCGGCAAAGAATGCGCCGGGCGGCATGTCGCCGAGGAGCGAGCCTGCCTGCAAGGCGACGATGCGATGGGAGTAGCGCTCGACGAGGTCCATGTCGTGTTCGACCTGCACAATGGCCCGCACGCCCGCAGCCTTGGCGGCCGTGACGAGAACTTCCATGATCGCGTGCTTGTCGCCCGTCGACACGCCGCTGGTCGGCTCATCCAGGAGGATGACTGTCGGATTGAGCGCAAAGGCACTGGCGATATCGAGCAATTTCTTCTCGCCCTGCGACAACGTCGAGGCCACCCTATCGAGCTTGGTGCGCAAGCCGAGGACTTCGGCGACGCGCTCGGCATCCGCCTGCAATATGCTATCCCGCTTGAGCGAACGGAACGGATTGGACACGCGGCGTAACCGCGACGCGATCGCGACGCCGAGCGTTTCCCTCACCGTCAGCGCGGGAAAGATGTTGACCAGTTGAAACGCGCGCGACATTCCTAATCTTGCGAGTTCTACCGGTCCAATGCCGGCGATATCGCGCCCCTGAAAGCGAACCTCTCCGGCCGTCGGCCGCAACAGACCGGTTACGACATTGACCAGCGTTGTCTTGCCCGCGCCGTTCGGTCCGACGATCGAGACAAATTCGCCGTCGCTGACGCGAAAGGAGATCTCGGTGAGGGCCTTGAAAGCGCCAAAGGCCTTGGAGACGTTGACGGTCTCGAACAGCGGTACGTTATCGATTGCTGCGGCGCGGCCAGGATACATCTTCATCCCTCTCCATCGCGGCGAGCAAAGAGAAGTTCGATCGTGCCGGCCAGACCTTGCGGCATGAAGATCACAAGAAGCACCAGCACGCTGCCCATCACGAAGCGCCAGTATTGGGTGATCGCCATCACGAAATCCTGCGGCACTACGAATACCAGCGCCCCGATCGCCGGGCCGGCAAAGGTGCCGCTGCCGCCAAGCACCGCCATGAAGACAAGATTGCCGGAATGCGTCCAATAGGCGAGTTCAGGATCGGCCAATCCGGTGGTCACAGCAAGGATCGTTCCGCCGATGCCGCCATAGACAGCCGAGATCACGAAGGCCGCCAGTCGCATGCGAAAAATCTCCACCCCTACATAGGCGGCCTTGCCGGCATTTTCGCGGATGGCACGCAGATGCAACCCGAATGGCGATTGCGTGATGCGCCACATCGCGAGAGCCAGCAGCGCGAAAAGCACCAGCGCGTAATAATAGAATGGCCCGGTGAGAAAGGCGGTCTTGCCGCCGCGCCATTCCATACCGAGCAACAGCGGTCGCAACACGCGCATGCCCTGGTCGCCGCCGGTAATGGCGTAGAACTTGAAGAGAAACGAGTGAAACAGCATACCGAACGCCAACGTCAGCATGCCAAAGAATATCCTGGTGTAGCGAACACACAGCACGCCGATCACCAACGAGACCAGCGCGGACACCAACGCTGCCGCGATCAGGATGATCTCGAAGCTGAGAATTCCGAGTTTCGAGGTCAGCACTGCCGCGGCATAGGCGCCGACGCCGAGAAACAGCGCGTGCCCGAACGACAACAGCCCGGTGGTGCCGAACAGCAGATTGAACCCCAATAGCGCAATGCCGTAGCCGACAAAGGGCAACATCAAGAGAAGCGCGTAGGGCGAGGCGACCAGCGGCAGCAACGCCATGACGGCGATCAAGGCGAGCAGAACCCACAATCCATTGACGCGTATCGGCCGCCGCACGGTCACCGCAGCGGCGATATGGGCCGAGGAATCGCTCACGCGGTCGCCTTTCCGAACAAGCCTGCGGGACGGAGAATAAGCACGGCGACGACGACGAGATACACCGACAGCATTTCAAGTTCGGGCATCAGCGAAATCGCCGACGCGCGCATCAATCCGACGATGAGCGCTCCGACCAGCGCGCCGCGCATGCTGCCGAGGCCTCCGATCACGACGACGGCAAAGGATTCCACCACCTGGTCCACCGCCATGTCGAGCGAGGCCGCGCCGGACGGCACCACGAGCGCGCCGCCCACCGTGCCCAGCATGCAGCCGACGGTGAAGACCAGCGCAAAGACTTTCGAAGCATTGACGCCGAGGCCCTCGGCCATGTCGCGGTTTTCGGCGGTTGCGCGCACGATGCGTCCGGTTTTGGTCCGCTCAAGGAACAGCCCGAGCACCGCCGCGATGGCGAGACTTGCCGCTATCACAAGCAGATTGTAGGTCGGTACCCGAACGCCCAGAAAATGCGCGGTGCCGTAGGCGAGGTAAACATTGTCCATCGTTCGCGGCGTCGCGCCCCACAAATAGCGAAACGCGTCCTGGAACATCAGAAGAAAGCCGAACGTGATCAGGAGCTGATAACTCTCGTCGCGGCGATAGACCGTGCGCAGCACCCGCTCGATCGGCAGCCCGACCAGACCGATCGCAAGCCCGGCCACGATCAAGACCGGAAAGAACAACAGCGGCGGCATGCCGAACTTGATGGCGAACCCGACCGCGGTGATCCCGAAATAGGCGCCTAAGGCATAAAACGACCCGCAGGCCAGATTGACGATCTTCTGGACGCCGAACACAAGCTGCAGCCCGGCGGCCACAAGAAAAAGCACGGCTGCGTGGAATGTCCCGCCGAGAACGACATCGACGAGTTCGCTCATGCTTCAGACCGGCATTTTGGCGGTCTTGATCCACTCCCAGAAATCCGCTCCCGGCGGCTTTTGCAGCTGTTCGGCCTGGAAGGTGTCGATCGAAGCCAGCGTCGGGAAATCGTATTTATTCGTGTTGGTGGACGGCCCCTGATAGAACACCTGCTCGGCGATCTTGTCTTTACGAAAACGGCCCTTGCCGCCGAGGCTCTCGACCTCGAGGCCGGGCATCGCCTCGGCTACTTGCTCCGCGGTCGGCCATTTGCCCGCCGCCTTTTGCGCGGCTTCGACGCCGGCCTTGTAGGTGGCCATCGCGAAATACGCCCGGTCCGCCTCCCAGTGCGGCACTTCCTTGTAGCGGGTCTTGTAATCCTCAACGAACGCCTTTTGCAGTGGCGATGCCTGCGGATGATCGAAATACAGCGTGTTGTGTCCGAATATCACGCCTTCCGGCATGAATTCCTTCTTGAGCTGGTTGATCTGCCAGCCCGCGCCCGGCAACACCAGCTTGACGCCGTCGAACAGTCCCGCCGCATTTCCCTGCTTCATGAACACCGGCAAATCGGCAAACAGCATCGAGGAGAAAATCAGATCGGGTTTGGCGGCGTTGAGCGCCGCGACATGCGAGGTCAGGTCCATGGTGCCGACCTTCGGCCATTGTTCGGCGACGTATTCCGCCTCGATCCCATAGCGCGACAGGATTTGCCGGAATGCCTCCCAATTGTTTCGTCCGTAGGAATAATCGGGATTGATGCCGGCCACCCGCTTGAATTTGCCCTTGAAATACTTGATCGCCAGCAGTGAGCCCATCACCGCTTCGCATTCGTTATCGGTCGAGCGGAACACGTAACGCGGTTTCGCCATCGTCTCCTTGACGCCGTCCTGTGTGGTGCCGTCCCACATCACCAGAAGCGCCTGCTCCTCCTCCGCAACCGGCGCTACGCCAAGGCTGACGCCGGTCGAGATCAGCCCGTGAACCGCCTCGACCTTCTCCTGCAGGATCAGGCGCCGAAAGCGCTCAATCGTATCCTTGGGGTTGGTCTCTTCTTCGAACACCAGCTCGATCTTGCGGCCGGCGATGCCGCCGTCCTTGTTCATCCGCTCCGTTGCCCATTGGACTCCGCGGATTCCACATTCACCGGCGGTTCCGGCCGCGCCCGATCGCGGCGCAATAATTCCGATTCGCAAGGGTTTGTCCTGGGCCAGCGCGGGCGCAGCGATCGTGGGCACTGCTGCTGCCAGAACACCCGTGCCGGCGAACCTTGAAAAGTCGCGACGTGTGAGCTTCATAGGGGCCTCCCATCATGATGCGCATCTGCCGGGCGCTGTTATTGGCATACCATAAATATATCAGTAACATCGCATCAAGCGCTTTTTTCGGTGCTTGAAGCTTCCAAAAATGCGTTGCCGCCTAATAGATTGGTGATATATTACGCCGGCCCCACGATATGCTGGAGACAAGTCGATGGAACTAACGTCAAGCCCGATGACGGAGCGGCAACGGAATTACCGCGCAACCTATCGGCACCGCATCGCGGGATGGTACAACGGCTGGCTCCACGCCTTTGTCATTTATGTGATCGGATTCACGGCGCTATCGGTTTATTTCGCCAACGTCAGCAACCTGCGCTGGTGGGAGCTGGCGATCGTTCCGGTGACGTTCCTGTTCGCGAATTTTTTCGAATGGTGGATTCACCGCTTCGTCATGCACCGGCCCTCGCAGGTGAAGGCGTTCCGCGCGATCTACAACAGGCATACGTTGATGCATCATCAGTTCTTCACCGAACAGGAGATGCGCTTTGCCGATCACAATGACTGGCGCGTGACGTTCTTCCCTCCCTATGCGCTGGTAACCTTCACTATGATGTCGATCCCGCCGGCGCTCGTCCTGGGCTGGCTGGTCTCGCCCAATGTCGGCTGGCTGCTGATCTCGACGACAACATCGATGTACCTGATCTATGAGTTCATGCACTTCTGCTGCCATGTCGATGACAACTGGTTCGTTCGCAACGCGCCATTCATCAATACGATCCGGCGTCATCACACCGCCCATCACAATCAGTCGATCATGATGGAGCGAAACATGAACCTGACCTTCCCAGTCATGGACTGGTTGTTTGGCACCTCGGATCTCGATCGCGGGCTGCTCGGCCATCTGTTGAACGGTTATGACACCCGTTTCGTCAAAACCAACATGCGCAAGACGGCGCGTACGCCAAAGCCGGACATCGCCGGAAATCCCACGGGGTTTGCCACTCCGGCCGAATAGGCCTGATCGAGCGGCGGGGCAGACGAGACATGGACGCTATCGAACCGCACTGGATTTCGTTGTTGTGGTTTGCGGCGCTCGCAACCGTCTGCACCGTCTCGTTTCTCGTCGTTGCCGGCATGTTCCCGCTTCACTTGCGCCCGGATTCCGTGAAGTCGGGCGCGGCGACGTGGCTAGTGGCCGGCAACGCGTTGTTGCTGGCAGCGCTGTCGATCGGGACCGGATTTTTCGGGTATTGCGAGCTCAGAGGGAGCACGCTGATCGTCGTAGCGGGTCTTGTCGTGCTGTTTGCTCCCGCGCTGTTCGAAGTTTGGCCCTCGCCGTTTCGCGATGGGCGTAGAGGCCTTGTCGTGCTGATCGGCATCCAGCTATTGGCGCTGGCAACCCTTGCGAAGATCGCAAGACCCGTTTGGGCAAACATCTCTTAGAGTTATGCGGAGGAAATCGCGATGCCCGTTAAAATCAAACTCGGCCTTTCGCTGATTACCATTCTGGTAGCCGCCATCGCCTGTTATCATCAACACATGCTTGGGCACGATCGTATCCAATACGTCGTGGCATTCCTCGGCTTTTTCATGATTTTTGCGATGTGGCTGTTCCCTGAAGTCAAGCGCGACGAATCGGCCGGCGGAGTTCGCCGCGACGCCGCACCAAGATAACGAGAACGCCCAACGCGCCCCGAACCTCATCCCGCCTTCTGTTTTTCACCGGCATCGCCGGTGTCCGGAACTTGCGTTTCCTCGTCTTCGACGAAGCCGGTGCCCAACTCATCGGTCGCGGTTGTCATGTCGACGCCGCCAACCCAGCGTCCCACCACAAGCGTGGCAATGATGTTGGAGGTCAGATTGGTCGCCGCGCGGATTTCCGCCATGAAGCGATCCACCCCCAGCAGCAACGCGAGACCGGCAATGGGCACCGCGTCCAGCACGGGAAGCGTGGCCGCCAGCGCAATGAACCCGCCGCCCGTAACCCCGGCGGCGCCCTTCGAGGTGAACAGCATCACGAACAGCACGCTTAGTTGGTGGCCGATCGAGAGCTCGACATTGAAAGCGTGGGCCAGGAATAGCACCGCCATGGTCATGTAGATCGCCGTGCCGTCCATGTTCAGCGAGAATCCGCCGGGCATGACCAGCCCCACGACCTCCTTGGAAACGCCGAGTTTCTCCAGCTTCTGCATCGAACGCGGCATCATGGTTTCGGCCGACGTCGCTGCGAACACGAACAAGATCTCGTCCTTGAAATAATTCAGCACCCGTAAAATGTTGAATCCGGAAAGCCGCAGGAACGCGCCGAGCACGATAACGACGAACAAGATGCTGACAACGTAGACTGAGGCGACCAACTGGCCGAGGTCAAGCAGGGTCCGCAGGCCATACTTGCCGACGGTGAAAGCCATCGCACAAAGGGCTGCGACCGGCGCGAACTGCATGATGATCCGCACCATGGCGAACAGCGCGACCGACGCGGATTCCAGAAAGGCCACCATCGGCTTGCCCCGCGCCTGCGCCAGGCTAAGCCCCAATCCAACCAGCACCGCGATGAAAAGCACCGGCATGATGTCACCCTTCACGAAGGGCTCGACAAACGATGTTGGTATCATCGACAGGAAAAAGTCCGACATGGTGACGTCTTTGGCGAGCTTGGCGTAAGTTTCCACGGCCTTGGGGTCGAACGCGGCCGGATCGGCATTGAGCCCGACACCGACCTTCCAGAAATTGCCAACGGTCATGCCGATGACAAGGGCGAGCGTGGATGCGACCTCGAAATAAATCAGCGCCTTGACGCCGACTTTCGCGACGTGGCGGATATCGCCCATCTTGGCGATACCGACCGCGATGGTGGTGAAGATGATCGGAGCCACTACGACCCTGATCGCTCTCACAAAGGCGTCGCCATAGGGTTTGAGCGAGAGCGATAGACTTGGATCGGCGTAACCGATGATCGCACCGAGTACGACCGCGATGAGGACCTGGACATAAAGTTTTCGATAGAACGGCCTCTTTCCAGCCTCGGCTCGTGCGGTCGGCAACGCTGCGACGGCAATTTCGGAGGACTGATGATTGATTTCGAGCGCGGACATCAACTTTCCTCCAAACCAGTCAGCCGTGATGGATGGCTTTGGTCATTTTGAACGGTGCCGCCGCGCCGGCCGCCACCGCGGCCAGCGCATCGCCAATAAATTCGTGCTGAGACAGGCTCGCCGTTCATGCGTATCCCGGGCTACTCAGCGGCCACGCTCTTGATCGCCGCATAGCCATGGGTCTTGACGACGACCTTGATGGCATCCTCGATGCGCTCTCGCGCATATCGCAACGCGGTCGGCAGATCCTCCAGGGCAAAGGTGTGGGTATGCACCTTGGTGGCGTCAAACCGCTTCTGCGCCATGAACGCCTCGGCGCGATGCGTCGCGCTCTTGCCTTCGCCGCGGATGCCGTAGACGTAGATGTTGTTTCGTACCAGATAGGCAATATCGACTTCGGCCGGCTTGCCCGGGAACGCGGCCAGACAAATGCGGCCGCCACGATTGACCATGCGCGCGGCCTCGTTGACCGCTTCCGGTGCACCCGAACATTCGACGACGTAGTCGACGCCCTTGCCGCCATTGAGCTTGCGGACGGCGGCGACCGGGTCCTCGTTCTTGGCGTTGACAACGTAGTCGGCGCCAAGTTCGAGCCCAATCTGAAGACGGTTGTCGCGCGTTCCTGTCAAGATCACCGGCTGCGCGCCCAACGCCTTGGCAACCGCCACGCCGAGCAATCCGATCGGACCTGGACCGGTCACGACGACGCTCTCGCCGGCGACAAGGCCGCCGAGTTCGGTCAGCCCGTACATCGCGGTGCCGGCGGTGACGACCAGCGTCGCCTCTTCGTCCGACATCTCGTCGGAGATGCGCACCAGAGTGTTTATGCTGTTGACGGCGTACTCCGCAAACCCGCCGTCCGTCGTGAAGCCGTTGGCGCGATGACCCTTGTCGACGTCGCCGTAATTCAGGCCGTAGTTGTGGCACGCCGTATACATCCCTTCGCGACAGCGCTTGCACTGTCCGCATCCCGCGTGAATTTCGACGGTGACGCGCTCGCCGATCTCATACTCATCGACGCCGGGCCCGAGCGCCGCGACCGTGCCCATATATTCATGGCCCGGGGTGAAATTCTTGTTGTAGGGCTGACCACCCTGGATCATCGCCGGCGGTCCGTGATGGATGATCTCAAGGTCGGTTGCGCAAATCGCAACGGCATCGATGCGAACCAGAACCTCGGCTCTTTTCGGCACCGGCACAGGCTTCGTTGTCAGGGTCAATTGACCGGGGTCACCCAGCACCCAGGCGCGCATGGTTTCGGGAATGGGAAAATCCGGCGAGGTCTTGACGTGGTCGGGCTTGTACATGGTTTTCTCCTAAATGCTTGACCGCTATTCCGCCGCTACGTGCTTCGTCGATGCCCGCGGGATGGCGCCCGGCGCGCCGAGTTCCGTCGACAATTCGTCCGTCGCTGAAATGAGATGAACGCTGATTTGATGGATGTACTCCGGCGTGGCGCGAAACACCGGCGAAGAGACGCTGATGGACCCAACGACGGCGCCGGCATGGTCGCGAATGGCCGCGCCGAGGCAGATCACGCCGAGCTGAAACTCTTCCCGATCGATCGCGAAACCATTTCGGCGCGTGAGCCGCAGGTCTTCCTTCAACCGCTCGATGTCGGTGATGGTGTGGGGCGTAAACGCCGTGAGGCCCTTGTCCGCAACGATCCGGTCGAGTTCGGTCGGCGGAAGCCACGCCAGAATAGCCTTGCCGGTCGCCGTGGCGTGGGCTGCATTCGAATTGCCGCCCAACCCCGCATCGACGCGAACGGCGTGTCTCGCCTCCCGATGCAGGACATTCACCAGATTGGTATCCTGCATGATCGCAAGCTGAACCGCTTCGCGGGTCTGATCGTTCAGGCGATCGACGAAGCTTTGCGCACGCCGCGGCAAGTCGACCTGGCGCAGACAGGCTGCGCTAAGGTGGAGGATTCGGGACCCCAGAATGTAACTGCGGCTATTGGCGCCGCGCGCGACGTAGCCCCAATTGTGCAAGGTCGAAATGAGATGGTGGCAGGTCGATACGTTCAATCCGGCGATGTTGGCGATCTGGGTCAGCTTCGCTTCGCCACCGGCGTCGGCGATCACATCCAGAATGAGGAAAGCACGATCGAGCGCCTGGATGCCGCCATTGTCACGTCCCATCGGCGGACGGGCCGGCATGACGCGATGCCTTTCCCTGCCTCGTTCGGATTCCATCGGCCCACGCCTCCCGGCTTTATTCTTATCGTGCCAGTAGGGCCAATCCCGATCCCGAACGCAACTCAATTTTCACATTGCCAATAGCATTTTCATTAGGTGAAACTTTCATTCGAGCCCACGCCTCGGATCGCCGCAGCTATTCAGGCGCGGGTAATTTGATCATGTCATTGAGCCGCTTGTTGAATTCCTCGTCGGACAGGGGTGTCGACGGAAGCCGCGAGCCGTCGGCTGGGGAATGCCCCAAGTGGGTCAATTGCGGAAAGAACAATACCAAGAGGAGCAGTAGCCATTGGGCAGCGAGAAACGGCGCCAGGGCACGCAGGAAGGAGCGGAAAGCCACCGGCTCTTTCAGGACGCCGCGCACCATCATCAGCGCGTAACCGAAGGGTGGCAGCAGAAAGCTCGACTGTAATGTCAGGAGCACCAGCACCGACACCCAACGCGCGTCCGCAATACGGATCAGCAGCGGCGGAATCACGATCGGTACGATCACGAAAATGATTTCGAAGGCATCGAGTACGAAAGCACTTATCCCGATCACAAAAAGCACCACGGCGACCGCCCAGATGTCGCCACCTGGAATTGACGAAACCATTTTGCCGACGAGATCGGCTGTGCCAAGCAGCCTCAGAACCATGGTGAACGTCGTCGCCGCCAGCAGCAAGGAAAACAACGCGCCGGTAAGAGCGATAGCATCGTTCAGCACTTTACCCAGCACCGCACCCCGCAAACGTCCGGTCAGGAGACCCGCGGCCAGCAGCGCAAAGGCACCCATCGCGGCCGCCTCGACAGCATAGAAATAGCCGATGGCTACTCCGCCAAGGAGGACGATCAAAAATGCGAGCGCAATAGCGGCGAGCCATCCCTGCCCGGCTGTCAGGCGCTCGCGCGCCGGCAGTTTCTTCGCCGAGCGTCCGGCGATCCAGCACAACGCCAAGCATAGCGCAAGGAAGATACCGCCGGGAACAAGCGCCGCATGGAATATGTCCTGTGTATTGACGACGCGGTCGCTTCTCCCCGTGGCCGTCACCGCCATGGTATGGGCTGACAACATCGCATCACTGAGGAGAATGAGGACCAGTGAGGGCGGCACCAGGACGCCAAGCGTGCTGGCGACCGCAATGATGGCGTGACGATTGGGCGCGGACAGGCCTTCCGCCGCAAGGCGCGGCGAGACGACCCGCGAAAGACCGAGCACGCTGGCGCCGACCGAACCATTCATCGGTCCCAGCAACGCGCCGAGCATCATGCCCGAGACCAGCGGGGCTGATGGGCTACGCGGGAGCACGGCATTGCTGGCGCGATAGAGCGCATCCGCGACTGGAAGCCGGTCAAGCAACAAACCCATCGTCACGTAGAGCGGCAGCGCTTGCAGCAAATCGTTTTCAAATAGATTGATGAGCCGGCTGGGCAGCGCCCACAGGGTTGATACATCGATGGCGCCGGTAACGACGCCGAGCACGGCACCACAACTCGCCACCGCGATCAGAACGACCGCGGCGGGCAGGCCGGTGGAAATAATGCCGACACCAACCAGCACCAGGAGCGCAAGTCCCACCCAATCCATCAGTTGTCGTCCGCAGCAGGGGGCCGGAAAATATCGACAAGCGATTGGCCAAAGATCAAGGCCGCCATGACCCAGAGCGCGAGCTTGATCAGGAAATAGCCGGGGTTGCCGCTGTCCTGAAACGACTCAAGGTCGCGAACGCTGGAAACGATCGTAGTCCTGGCCGCGATCAGGACGAACAATGCCCACGGCAGAAGCCCGACGGCGCTACCTATGCGATGGAGACGTTGCCGCGCGCGCGCGGAGTATCGCTGGGCCAAGAGATCAGCCGCGAGGTGAGTTCCGGCACGGGTAGCCGCGGTGACGCTTACGGCAACGAAGAACGCAAAAGCCACCTGCCCCAGATCGTTTGCTTCGCGGGAGTATCCGCGAAACAGATCGCGCAGCGGCCATTGCAGGAATAACAGCGCGACCAAAGGCAATGCGAGCCATTTGGCGGCAGCAACAATATGGCCGATCAGGCGGTCGAGGCCCGCTAAGAAAATCGTCATGATGTCACCTTCCCTCCGGCCCGCTCCAGCCCGAGCCATCGATCGACTGGAGGGCCACCACGCATTGGTTTCACGCCACGGCCCCCAGAGCAAGCCTGCAGAAGACGGGTGTTTTATCGGATTCGGCCAAGGTCAAACGCGACGCAGGTTCGAACCAGCGATCGGAGCTCGCCGTCGCAGACACAAAATTCGAACCTTACAGGGACCGCGGTCGCCATGTATGGTCGACCCGCAATGCGGCGGCCGAGCCGGTCTGCGGGTGGCGTCACATCCAGCTGTTACCAAATTGGCCAGATAAAATGACTCAAATGCAGCAAGATCGGCGTCACGCATCTGTCGCCAAGTGAGTAGGTCATAGCGTCATGAGCAAGGAAACCTCGCGTACCATCATCTGTTCGCACGCGATCGGCACCGCGCGAGCGTCGGTGGGCGCCCAAGTCGTCACGATCACCGGCGACAGGTTTTCCTCGATTGAGCCGACCTCTGCGCCGGGCCCGGATCGATGGCTGGCGATGCCGGCGCTCGTCAACGCGCACGATCATGGACGGGCGATCAGAACCAGTTCGATCGGCGCCGATGCCAAGCCGCTTGAATCATGGCTGCATTACCTCGCGCTGTTCCCGTCCGTGAATCCCTATCTCGCCGCAGCCTTGTCGTTTGCCAACAGCGCGCTTGGCGGCGCCGGCACCGTGATGGTCCATTACACGCGCGCGCAAGCGTTGACCGACCTGCCGACGGAAGCCGCCGAGGTTGCGCGCGCGGCACGCGATGTCGGCATTCGCGCAGGCTTTGCGGTATCGATGAAGGACCGCAATCCGCTGGTCTACGAAGGCTCCGAAACCCTGCTCGCCGCACTTCCCGCAGAGGCCCGCGCGCAAATAGAACCTCGATTTATGCGCAAGCCGCTGTCGCCGGGTGACTACATCAAACTCGTCGACGACGTGGCTGCCGCGGCGGACGGGCCTGGATTCAATGTCCAGTATGGGCCTAACGGCGTACAATGGTGCAGTGACGAACTTCTGCAAGCCGTCGCCCAGGCGTCGCACCGCACCGGCCGCCGTGTCCACATGCATCTGCTGGAAACCAAATACCAGCGGCAATGGGCCGATGCCGCTTATCCCAGGGGTGTCGTGCGCATGCTCGACGAGATCGGCCTGCTGTCGCCGCGCTTGACGCTCGCCCACTGCGTGTGGGCGCGGCCGGAAGAACTCCAGTTACTTGCCGAGCGTGGCGTCATCATTTCCATCAATACCAGCTCCAACCTTCATCTGCACTCCGGCATTGCCCCGGCGATCAGGATGAAGACATGTGGCTGTTCCGTTGCGCTTGGGATCGACAGCAAGGCCCTCGATGACGACGACGACGCCTTGCGCGAATTGAGGCTCTCGTATCTTCTGCACGCGGGCACCGGCTTTGATCTCGCGGTGACGCGGCAACAGGCTCTTCAAGCGGCCGTCAGCCACGGCCGATTCGCCGTGACAAACGTCAGCGATGGCGGCCTGATTGAGGCCGGCTCCGCGGCCGACATGCTGCTGCTGGACTGGGCGGCCCTCGATAATGACGGCCTTCGCGAAGACATCGAACCCATCAACATGCTTTTTTCGCGCGCAACCGCACGGCACATTCGCGAATTGATCGTTGGAGGCAAGACCGTCACCCGCGACGGCCGCGTAGCAGGAGTAGACCTACCCGCCATCCGGCAGGAGGTGCTGTCGCAGACGCGAACAGGCATGGCCGAAAACGAAAGCCTTCTCGCGGCGTTATCCGCGCTCGATCAAGCCGTCGCACGACATTATCTTGCCGAGCCGCATTGCTGTTGAATGGCGCTCTTCAAGCCGGCGCTGAAAGAAGGTACGAATTTCATGGAGTACGACCTCGTCTACCTCAAAGGCGACCTGCGATGCGTCACCCAATTCCGTCCGAGATCTCATACCCTTCTGGAAGAGCCCAGGGTCATTCGCGTCGTCTTGACCGTCCGCCGGTCACTTCCGGTTTTCTCCAACTAGCGGACATTGCCAGGGTCGGTCGGCATGTCCCAAACGTGCCGAAATCGGAACTCGGATGCGACAAAACGTATTGACTGCCCGAACACTGAAGCCCTTATTTCGCTAAAACGTCGTAAGCTCACGGGAGGAGCTGCAATGGTGAAACCGATGGAATCGAGATCGCGCGAGGATCATCGCTGCTGTGCCTGTTGTGGTCCATCGTCGTCGCGACGCGGTTTCCTCGCGGGCCTTAGCGCACTCGGCGCAGCCTCGGTTCTCCCGACCTTCGCCGCGCGTGGACAGACAAAGCCAGCGCTGATCGATACCCACCTTCATTTTTATCCGCCGGAGTATCAGAAGCTCTGGCTCGATTATGAAGATGCGCGTAAGCAGCCGCACTTTCCCGGTCAGGTCGCGTGGACCCGCAGTAAGCTGATCGAGGACATGGATCAGATTGGCGTGCGTGCAGGCATCCTGTCGCTCGCTTCCACCCCCGGCGTGTGGTTCGACGTCGGGCCGGCTGAAGCGGGCCGGCTCGCCCGCGCGTGCAATGAATACGCGACCGAAATGATACGCGATCATCCAGATCGCTTCGGCCTGTTCGCAACCCTGTCGATGCTGGATGTCGATGCCACTCTCAAAGAGATCGAATATGCCTTCGACACCCTGAAAGCCGACGGTATCGGTCTGCAGAGCAATTATGGGGACAAATGGCTCGGAAATCCGGCTTACAAGCCAGTGCTCGAGGAACTGAACCGGCGCAAGGCCGTCGTCTACGTGCATCCACTGGTCGCGAGCTGCTGCAGCGCCCTTAGCGTCGGCACCTTTTCAGCAGTCATCGAAGTCCCGCACGACACCACGCGGACGGTTACCAGCCTGCTGCTGAGCGGCTCGTTTGCCCGCTACCGCGACATACGATGGCTGTTCTCGCACGCCGGGGGCACAATTCCGATGATGGCTGGGCGGATCAACTCGTTTTACGGCGCGCGGCCGAACCTGAAGGAATTCGCGCCTGAGGGGATCGAAGGCGAACTTCGACGGCTTCATTACGACACCGCCAATGCGACATTCGCACCGTCCATGGCCGCCTTGATGAAGCTCGTGCCGGTCTCTCAGATCACCTACGGTACCGACTACCCGTATTTCGGTATGGGCCAGATCGCCGACCTGCAGAAGCTCGGATTGTCGGCTGCCGATCTTGACGCCATTGGCCATGAGAATGCGACGCGACTGATTCCCCGGTTGCGTGCTTAACTCCTGCGGAGGCACGGCATACTTGAAGGAATCTTTGCGTGTGACGCCTTCGCTGAGGATTAGCCTGACCGTTTTCTTCCAGCTTGTCTTGGCCATATGGCCTGCACCCGGTTCCGAAGACACCGAGGTTAGGGTGTTTAATGGAGCAGGAGGCAGGCCATGGAGAGGCGACGGTTTACGCGGGAGTTCAAGGTTGAGGCTGTCAAGCTGGTGCGGGAGCGCGGCGTTGCCGTTCGGCAAACGGCACGCTAGCTGAACGTCCATGAGAACGTGCTACTCAAGTGGGTGAAGGAGTTCGGCGCGGATCCGCAGCAAGCGTTTCCGGGACATGGCCAGATGAATCCTAAGCAGCTTGAGATCGAGCTGGCGCGAGCGCGAAGTCGTATTCGACTTCCCAGAATTCGTCGTCAAAACCATGTTTCCGCGCCCTTTCCGGGTCGTTCACACGCTTGAAGCCGGCAAGCAGGCTCTTCTTCACGCCAAACACCGCGTCCGAGTTGATATACGGGTCGTCAGGGTCGAAGATATGCGTGATGAGCGGCTGATAGCCGTCCGCCCTCAAAATGAAATGTAGATGCGCCGGGCGATTGGGGTGTCGTCCCAGTTCGCCGAGTAATTGTCCTACCGGCCCATCGTGGGGGATCGGTTAGTATTTTGGCTTCACCGCTCGAAACCAGTAGCTCCCATCCGGCCCCGTGCGAAACAGGCCACGGAGGTTGAAGTCGGGCTGGATGCCCTTCTGCTGAACGTCATAGAAGCCCTCGTCATTGGCTTGCCAGACATCAAGCGTCGCGCCTGCGATTGGCTTGCCTTCGACGTCGCGGACATGACCGTGAATCACCATATCCTCCCCCTTCTGGTCGAGGCAGATATTGGCTCCCATCGGCAATTCTGGCGCACCGGCCACATGGAAGGGTCCTAAAACCGTGCTCTCCGATGCCCCCGATGGCTTGCGGTTGTTGATTGCGTCGACCAACATGGAGACGCCGAGCACATCCGAAAGCAAGATGAACTCTTGGCGCCATTCGTCGCACATGTGGCCGACCTGCGTGAGAAACTGAATTGCTTCGAACCACTCCTCCTGCGTCGGCTCGATCTCCTTCACCGCCTCGTGCAGCTTGCGGATGATCACGTCCATCGCGGTCCGCACCCGCTCGTTCTTCGCGTCGATGTTGCGGCCGGTCACGACCTCGATCGAATTTTCTTCCGTGAAGAAACCTCTTTCGTGAGCTTGCATGGCCGTCCTCACCTGTCGAGAATAGTCTTGAAAACCCGGCGTAGTTCGGCGACGGGGTCACCAGCAATCGTCTCCCGCCGCCAGCAGACATGCTGATCCGGTCGCACGAGGACTATGCCGCTGTCGCGCACTTCGCGGGAGCGAGCCCAATCTCCAGTGAGATCCTGCCAGGGCTGTCGCGGCCCAATGGAGTAGGCGGCAATGTCGATGCCGAGTTCCCGCCCGATCATCCTAGCGGCCTCGATCCAGCCCTGCCCACCAATACCCGTGAGGAGCGCGAACCGACCATGGCCGGTAAGATCCAAGGTGGAAGCCTTGCCTCCATGGCCATCAAACAACCACGCATGGGGCAACCGAGCGCCCGGCCATGTCGTCGACTGGTAGTGTAGCTCGGCGTCCTTCTCGAAAGGCGGTTCAGGTTGCCCGTCGGACACGATGGCCTCGGATCGGTAACGCTGATTCATTTCGACACCATGAGCGTCGAACTCGTAGACCTTGAAGGCAATGCTCTCGCGGATCTTCTTGCGCTGCTTCTCCGCCTCCGCCGTATCGTCGCAGCGGGCATCCATGTTCTGCTGCATCTTCACCGGATCGATGGAATCGAGCAGACCGAGAGCCTCGAATATCGGGCCGAACTCATCGATTGACTTGTTCGCGCGCGTCACGATTTGTTTTGCGACCGGCGCACGCTCCTGCGAATAGCTGGCGAGCAGTTTTGGGCTGGCCTTGCCTTTGACGACATGTGCGAGCTTCCAAGCGAGGTTGAAGGCATCCTGGATCGACGTGTTGGACCCAAGTCCGTTGGACGGCGGATGCCGGTGAGTGGCGTCACCCATGCAGAAGACGCGGCCGTTCGACATCTGCGTCGCATACAAGTTGTTCACGGTCCATGTGGACACCTGTTCGATTTCGACATCGATATCGGGGTCGCCGATCAACTCGCGCGCGACTTTGGTTGCGAATGCCGTATCGACATAGGGTGCCGGCTGATTGATGTCGTAGCCCCAGACGATCAGCCATTCGTTCCATGGCCGCACCATCCGCACGAGGCCCATGCCGATGCCGCCCACGTCTGCGCCGGGTTGCACGACCCAGTAGAGCACCGACGGCCGGTGGGCGACGTATTTGGACAAATCGGCCTTGAACAGAATGTTGATCGAACCGGCGACGCCCATCTCGCCGGCGAAGGGCAGGTCAGCATGTTCGGCAACCTTGGAGTTGCCACCGTCGGCTCCGATCAGATATTTCGAATGGACGCTGAACTCCTTGCCGGTCATCCGATCGAGGCAGGTTGTCGTCACCCCATCGGCGTCCTGCACATGCGAGAGATACTCCGTCGACATCCGCGCCTGCGTCCCGCGCGAGCACGCCGTCTTGAACAGGAGCGGCTCCATGAACGTCTGCGGCAGGTCGTTCATAAACGTTGGTGAGGAAAGCTGGTGCTCAGCCCGCGAGAGTGGGTGCTTGCCCCAGCTCTTCATGCGGCCGATCTCCTCGCCGGCCAGCGAGGTGCAGAATACGTTTTCACCCATAAGATCCTGGTCGGCGGCGAACAGATAGGCCTCGTCCTCGACCTCGCGACCGAGATCGCGCAAGACCTCCATGGTGCGCTGATTGGTGATATGCGCGCGCGGCGTGTTCGCCAGCCAGCGGTAGCGGTTGATCACCATATTTTCGATGCCGTACGTCGAGAGCAGTGCGGCACTCGCCGAGCCGGCAGGTCCGGTACCAATGATCAAAACGTCGGTGGTGATGTCAGCCATGCAGTCCTCCCTTGCATTTCATGGAGATCGGCCCACCGCGCAAGATGCGGCGGAAAAACTGAATAGAAACGTCCGCCTGGTAACCATGGATTTCCTCCTCAGTGGCTATTGATGGCCGCCTAATGGGCCGGTCGTCGTCCTTCCCACGCATCCTGCAACACGCTTCGAATGGCGCTCTGGTCGAACGCGCGCGGATTCCAGTAAGGATTGGCCACAGCGATCGAAGCGGCGCGGTCGAGATCGGCCTCGCTCAGCCCAAAGTCCTTCAATCGGGTCGGCGCGCCGAGAGAGACGGCAAAGTCGAACAGCGCGGCACCTGGCGTTCCGCCGAGCGCTGACGATACAGGCCGCAACAACTCGGGCACTTCGACCGCGTTGAAGCCAATCGTATGAGGTAGAAGAATGGCGTGCGTCTCGGAATGGGGCGTATCGAAACTGCCGCCGAGCGTGTGGCAAAGCTTGTGATGCAAAGCCATCGACGCGCCGCCGAGTGCCGCGCCGCAGAGCCACGCGCCGTAAAGTGCCGTTCCGCGCGCGGTGCGATCGCCGCCATCCCGCACGATCACCGGCAACGCATCCACGAGCGCCCGGATTGCATCGATCGCCAATAGCGTGATGATCGGATTGCGATCGGGCGCATAGAGCGCTTCGGCCGCATGCGCCATCGCGTTCAGGCCCGAAGTGACGGCGAGCGGTACCGGTAGGGTGAGCGTGAGATCAACATCGTAGATCACGGTCTCCGGCAGGATCGATGGATCGCGCCGCGTCACCTTTTCACCGCGCGCGGTCTCTCCGAGGATGTCTGTCATTTCGGAGCCCGCATACGTCGTCGGAATCACCACCTGGTCGGCTCCAGTGCGTGTTGCAATCGCCTTGCCAAGACCGATGGTCGAGCCGCCACCGAGGGCGACGACACAGTCGGCACCGCTTGCCCTGAAGGCAGCGAGAGCCCGTTCCGTTACCTCCGAGGGCGTATGCATGGTCGCTTCGGCGAAGACGCCCACGGCGACGTCGCGCAATCGCGAGGCGAGCACTTCCGCGTCGGCCCTCTGGTTCGGCGCGGACAGCACCAGCGCGCGCTTGCGCCCCAGCATCGCGATCTCCGCACCGCTCTGCGCCAGGGTGCCGGAACCGAAGACTACCCGTGAGGGCAAGCCGGCAAATGTGAACGGTTCGATCCTCATCATCCCTGTTGCCTCCGGGCCATGACGAAAGTGAACTCAAGCGACCATCGAACGCCACCGTCCTCCGCGAATTCCTTCAGGAACTCACCGATCAGGTCCGCTTTGACGTTGAAGAGCGCGTCCTCGGCGAGCACCGGATCGGCGCCGTCGAATATCTGCGTTGTGATGGTCTCGAAGCCATCGGCGGCAACGATGAATTGCAGATGCGCAGGGCGACGCGGCACATATCCGATGCGGCCGAGCAACTGACCGACTGGCCCATCGTTGGGCACCGCGTAGCCGGCGGGCTTCACCGTCAGATAATGGACCTGCCCAGCTTGATCGGCGGAGAAGATGCCGCGAAGATTGCAATCAGGCTGCAGGTCTGGAAACTGGTTTTCATAGAAACCTTGCCCGTTTGCCTGCCATGTCTCGACCGTGGCACCGGAGATTGGGCGACCATCGAGATCGCGGATGCGCAGCCTCACCGACAAAGGTTCGCCTACACCGTCCAGGGAAATGTTGGCGCCAAGTGGGAGCCGCGGCGCGTCGGCGCGGTAGAAAGCGCCGCGCGCGGTATTCGGTGTTACGCCGCGTGGACGCTGCGAATTAATCTCCTCGACCAGCGCCGTGACGCCCAGCAAATCCGACAGCAACACCCACTCCTGCCGCAACTCGTCACTCGCATGACCGACTTCGGTCAGGAAGGCGATGGCATCACACCATTCCGCTGGCGTCGGTTGCGTCTCCCTCACAAGCGCATGAAGCGAAGTCACGAGGCGCGCAATGAAGTCCGGCAGTGGCCCCTTTGCCTTCTTCGATAGGCGTCCGACGACAATCTCCGCAGAGGTCGGCGACGGGCCAGACGTATGTGCGATACGGGGCTGCATGGCGTTTCCAAGGGCGTTGTGTTGGAAGCACGCTAGCAGCGAAGGTGGCGCTTCTTGATGATTTATCGGAAGCGTAATATAGCAATTTGCTATGAAGCTGGACGAGCGTCATCTGGCCCAATTGGCCGCCGTGGTGCAGGCCGGCGGCGTCACCGAAGGCGCCGCGCTGGTCGGCATGACCCAGTCGGCGTTGTCGCGTACGCTGGCATTGCTGGAAAAGCGGATCGGCGAACCGCTGTTCCTGAAGGGACGCCGTCCGCTGCAGCCGACAGCGCTCGGGCGAGCTCTGGCCGACCATGGGCAGGTCGTGCTGGCGACGTCCCGCAAAGCCTCCGAACTTATCGCCGATTTCCGTCACGGGCGCGCCGGCCTGGTGCGCGTCGGTGGCACGCCGTTCTTCACCGACGCGCTGATCTCCACCATGATCGCCGAATTTCAGAACTCGCACCCGGAAGTGCGGGTAGATCAGAGCTATGGCTACCTGCCCGACCTGCGCGACGCGCTCAATGCCGACCGTATCGACCTTGCGATCTCGCCCATCGGCATTCTCGACGAGGGGTCGAACCTGGAGTTTCTGGAACTCTTGCCCGGCCGCAACGTGGTCGCCTGCCGCGCGACACATCCTTTGCTCGGGAAAAGGCGGATGAAGCCGAAGGAGATGCTCGACTACTCGTGGATCATGCCACCGCCGGCCAGCCCGCTACTGGCAGATTTGCGCAGCCTCATGATCTCGCTCGGCGTAACCGAGATCAAAAGCCGCTATTCGGGAGGGTCATTGCTCAGCGCCATCAACTACATGAAAAATACGGATGCGCTGACCGTCCTTCCGCACAGCGCGATCTTCGCCCTTCGCAACGAAAAGACGATCACCGCGCTTCCGGTCGAGGTTCCACATCCCAAGCGCGCGCTCGGGCTCTTCAGGCGCGCGGAGGCGCCACGTACGCCAGCGGTAGATGCCTTCGCTGCCCATATCCGAGTTAGTTTCGAAAAACTACGCCTTTTAATAGCGCGCCATGAGCAAGCGGTGATTTGGCGCGCGTGAAATCTCTCTGCTCATCGCTGGATGAAAGAAGGCGCTCAAGTCAGCTGAAACTGCTGTCGGGAATCTAGGAGGACTAGCGGAACGTGTGCCCGATTTGGGACGGGGGCACGAGGGCTGCGTTCAAGCCCATAGCCTCGTGTGCCTTCTTGCCTTCGTGCTGTGAAACAGCCTCGAGACCTGGCAGCAGCGCAAGAGCTACGCAATTCGCGACCATGCGGGCGTCGATCAACGTCGGTTCGATGACGGAAGGATTGACGTGAGGGCATCAATGTCCGAATCGGATGGAGACCTGCCGAAGACCAACTTTTCAACGGTCCCCCAAAAACTCTTAATAACGCCAGGATCGTCACCTGCAAGGCGACTTGTAATATACATCTCAGGCCCGAATTCCGAGAGCGTGGCCGTGAGGCTTACCATCATATAGTGGAAGATGATCGGCTCCACAGACGGAAGCAACCCCTTTTTCTGGAGGTTGACAATCTGAGGGAGAATCCGGTCGATCAGCGGCAGAACCACAGTCTTCGCAACCCATTTCAATCTCGGATTATTCGTCGAGCACTCCTGACGCATGAAACGATGGAATTCCGGGAACGCGACGGTGTACTTGAAGAGAGTTCGATATTCCGCCCGCAATCGGTCAAGCGACGACATTCTCACGCTGGTTTCATCGAGTTCGTCCCACTCCTTTCGAATCTGGCCGAAGGCGTATTCGGCTGTTGCCCGCCAAAGAATGTCCTTGTTACGGAAATGGTAGGTGATGAGCGGGTGCTGGAGCCCGGTCCGATCAGCGATAGCGCGGATACTGGCCGCGTTGAAGCCCTTTTCAGCGAACTCCGTCAAAGCAGCGTCCAGGATGGCGCGCCGCGTATCCACAGCTCGTTGTTGTTCGGCCCGCTTTTTCGGTCGTCCACGGGCGCCCGGACGCGGAACAGCTTGATCTTGAAGGACCGCTGGCTTCGCAATTTTCTGAGCCACGTCCATGCGAAATTCCTTCTCTGTGCTGTCGCCGACCCCCGCCCGTTAAGCCGGCGCCCCAAGATGCTCATGGTTATCAGAATCTGTCTTCCCGCCGCCACGCCTCAGTCAAGAGGTTTAAGGCCGAAGCGGTGGAAATCTATAGCGCGCCATAGCGCTGCGGCGGAGTCACGATCAGCGATGGCTTGACCCCGAAGACGGCGCCGCTCTCGAGATAGGCGTGTCGAATCGACTGAGTTCATCGATCATGAGCTCGCGCATGACGAATTTCTGTACCTTACCTGTAATGGTCGTGGGGAAACCTTCGACCACCCGGACGTATCGAGGAACCTTGTAGTGGGCGATGCGCCCCCTACAGAACGCCTGGACACCCTCGGCGTCCACGATGGCCCCTTGCTTGGGAACGATCCAGGCGCAGAGCTCTTCTCCGTATTTTTGGTCAGGAACCCCTATGACCTGAACGTCCTGAATCTCGGGATGCGTGTATAGAAATTCCTCGATCTCTCGCGGATACACGTTCTCGCCGCCCCTGATCACCATGTCCTTGATGCGGCCGACGATGCGGCAATAACCTTTGTCGTCGATCGTCGCTAGGTCTCCGGTGTGCATCCATCCCGCTCTGTCGATCGCCTCGTGCGTCCGCTTTTCGTCGTTCCAGTATCCAAGCATGACCGAGTAGCCGCGCGTACACAGCTCGCCTGCTTCGCCACGCGGGACCACTTTTCCATCATTGTCGACAATCTTGACCTCCAGATGGGGTTGGATTCGTCCCACGGTCGAGACCCGCAATTCAAGGGGATCATCGCGGCTGCTCTGAAAACTCACCGGGCTGGTTTCGGTCATGCCGTAGGCGATGGTGATCTCGCCCATATTCATTCTGGTGGCGACTTGCTTCATCACCTCGATCGGGCAAGGCGCGCCGGCCATGATGCCACGCCTCAGGGAGGAGAGCTCGTACTTGGCGAAGTCCGGGTGATTGAGAATGGCGATGAACATCGTGGGAACGCCGTAGAGGACATCGCAGGAAAACTCCTCGATTGTTCGGAGCGTCGACGACGCGTCAAATGCCTCGGAAGGGTAAACCATAGTCGCTTTATGGGTGAGACAACCCAGGTTTCCCATCACCATACCGAAGCAATGATAGAGTGGTACGGGGATGCACACCCGGGAGCCCGGCTCGATCCCGGTCGCCTCACCGACAAAAAATCCATTGTTGATGAGATTATGATGCGAAAGCGTCGCGCCCTTTGGCAATCCGGTCGTGCCACTCGTGAACTGGATGTTGACCGGGTCATCGATCTGCACATCGGCGGCGACCGCGTCGAGTGCCTCGCGGTCGGCCTGCTTTGCGCGAGTGGCAACGACCGAGAAGGGAATGCAGCCTGCGTGGACATCATCCCCAAGCGTAATGACGTGCCGCAAGGCCGGTAACCTCGCGCATGCGAGCTCTCCCGAGCGGCCCTCCAGCTCGGGAGCGAGTTCACGGAGCATGGCGATGTAATCGCTGCTGCGATAACGAGTGGCGGTGATCAACGCCCGGCAATCAACGATTTTCAACGCGTGTTCGAGTTCGCTTATCCGGTACGCTGGGTTGACCGTCACAAGAACGAACCCAGCTCTCGCCGTGGCAAACTGCGCGATGGTCCACTCCGCGCAGTTCGGTGCCCAGATCCCCACGCGATCGCCAGGTTTCAAGCCGAGGGAAAGAAGGCCCGCCGCGAATGCGTCCGATCGTTCCAGCAACTCGGCATAGGTCCAGCGGACACCCTGTTCCGGTACAATAAGAGCTTCTAGCGAGCCGTCGGTTGCCACGAGGTTCTTCAGACAATCTCCGATCGTGACGCCTATCAACGGCGCACCAGTATTTCCGTGAACGTAACTGCCCAGTGTCATGGATTCCTCCCAGGACTGTTTGGTCGTCACTTGCCTTCGAAGGCCATGGGTGGCGGTTCAATATCGGCATCGAACGCCTTCGCTGTGTTCAGGAACCCGCGTTGCGCGTCTGGCCCGTTGTAGAGCTCCATCGCGATGTCGAGCATGACTAGGTCGGCGGCACCGACGCCGCCACCAGACCACGCCTTGAGTAGCGTGCGCGTCGCCGCGTACGATCGGGTCGGGCCGACCGCGAGCTGTCTGGCAAGCTCGTTCGCTGTTGCGTTTAGCTTTTCCGTCGGTGCCAAATGGGTAGCAATGCCGAGCTCCAGCGCCACCGACCCTGGGATTGGCTCTCCGAGCATCGCAAAGCGCGATGCCCGGGCGCGGCCGACACGCTCCGCGAGCCGCTGAAGCGCACCAGCGATCGGTAGCATGGCCGTCGTCACCTCAACGCATCGGAAGATTGCATCGGGAGTGGTAACAAGAAAATCGCACGCAAGCGCCAACTCGAAGCCGCCGCCTAGTGCGATGCCCTGGACGACAGCCACCGTGGGGATGCGCAGTGCTTCGATAGCTCTGTAGGATTCATTGACGTCGGCCACGAACTTTCTGAACCAGTTGACGTCCTTGCCTGGCCATTCGCGCACCTCTCCGCCAAAGCTAAAATTAGGTCCTTCCGCTTTCACTACAAGCACGCGAATGTCGCTGATGCTCGCCTGGTGGACTGCTTCCCGAAGCGCGGTAGCAAACTTGCTGTCCAGCCGATTGTATGGCGGATTGGCCAGAACGATATTTCCGATCGACCCGTCACGCTCGAAACGAATAGTGCTCATTGTGCTTCTCCAGTTGTGATTAGTTGGATGGTGCCGGACCGGCCGGCGGATCGGGAATTAACGGCAGCAGGAGATGAGAGGGATGCTCGGCATCCCGATAGATCTTGTGCATGACTGTTTCGCTGCTGCAGACGTGGTAGGGAATGTATTCGACGTCAGTCATCGCGCCCGTTCCGGACGGAACGTCCATGCACGTGACGTCAAGACAGATGCGGTGACCCGCCTTGAACCGGTTTGCCGTGGCAAGTATTTGGATCTGATATTCGACGATCTCTCCCGGCTCGACCGGCTCGATTGCGTCGCGTATGAGCTTGTGGAATGGCGCCCACGGTTTGGACCGTTCTTCATCGAGTGCGCGATAGGAGGCCTTCAACCAGCCGCGAGTTAATTCGCGTTCATAAAGGGTAGTCGGCACATCGCGTTCGCCCGCTCGCGCCGTTCGTACCGATACGTCCGGCCCGACATCCTTCAGCACGACGATCCAGTTCGTATCCTTCTTGTCGATCGCCGCATAGAGCGTCAGGGTGATCGGCCCAGCGACTGTCACGTCGTTTGCAAGAGGATCGGTCATGTAGCGAAGCCGCTCGATCTTCGTCGTCCTGGTCAGCGGCATCTGAGTAAATACGTCAGGCTCGCGCACTGATGAGCCGACTTCGGCCGCCGGACGCGGCGGCGAAGTGCTCAGCCGCTCCCAGGACGAGAGATAGAATTTGGTCCAGCGCGTTTCCGGCAGCGGCCAATCTTCAGCGGTGCGCCACTCATTCGCTCCCATCAGCCAATAACGAACCGGCGGTTCGTTCATGATGCCGGTGTCGTGGCCCTTCAGCCAATGGTCATACCAGCGGATGATCTCGTCATGGTACTGATGGAAGGGCCTCTCCAAATGAGCCGGCCCCGTAAAAAGGAGCTTCTTTGGAGCATTCACGTTCTGGAAGTAGTTCTGCGCCCCTAGCCAGTGCAGCTTGTAGGTATAAGCGTAAGCGCCTGAGCCGGTATAGAATGGGATCTTGATCTTCCTGAAGATCTCCTCCGCCCGCTCCACAGTGCCGTCGGGCTCCCACGGATGCGTCATCATCAAATACATGATGAACGTCCGCTGTCCCTTCTGGGTCAGGATGTTGTACAGATTGATGTACTGCTTGAAGTCGGGATTGCTCATGGCTTTCCGCCACAAAGCCTCCTCTTCGGGCGGCAGTTCACCTGGCCTGTCGCGCGACTCGTGAACGGTGCTGAAAACGTCCAGCAGGTACGGGAACGTGTGGAGCACACCGCCCGGATTGAAATCCCGGAACCCGAACATTCCGCCGTAGGCGCTGCACGCGTCGTACGGGAAGATTGCTTTCAGCGCTGGGTGTCCTTGCGCTGCCGCTCGCCACTGTTCCCCCGCATACCCAGAGATGCCCACCATTCCGACGTTCCCGTCGGACCAAGGCTGTCGCGTAATCCACTCGATCGTATCGTAGTGATCGGTGTCTTCGTGTCCGTAGTGCCCCTCTGACTTCGCCGAGCCGCGCGGCTGCGAAATCACGTGGACGTAGCCGTTCGCGATGAATCGTCGCGTGTCGCCGGCCTCGATCGGACCGAACCACAGAGGCGCGTGCGCAGGCTGCGGCGGCAGAACGTCTGCGATGTCTGGACCCTGAATGTCCTTGTTGTGCAAGGCGCTGGCGTAGAGAACCGGATATTTCCCCGGGGCTTCGGGACGATATACGTCGACGGCAAGCTTCGTGCCGTCACGCATCGTCACCTCGATATCGCGCTGCTCTACGATCTTGACGGCGTCTTTCATTGGTTCCTCCGATCTTTCCTCGCGAACGCGGGTTGCATTGGCTCTCACTTTTAAGCTTTACGATCGTAAATTATAATGGCTGGATCTGAAATTGCAACAATAAACTTGACGATCGTAAAATTTAAGTCTAAAGCTGCCGCGCGGCAGAATATCGATGTGTCATAGGGCGCGGCCACAATGTGGTCAGCTAGGGATGCCTGGACCTGGAACGACAACCCTGGAATTCAGGGAGGAACTAATCAGAGACTATTGGCGATTAGAAAAGCCCGCATTTCGCGGGCTTTTCTAATCAAGGAAAGAAAATTCTCTGAAAAAAAGAATGGCTGGCTGGCGACGCAGTGGGATTCGAACCGGTCTCCAGGCAATTTCCCTGCTAACGGGGAATTTTACAGGGAATATTGCAATCCTGGGCTCATAGGACCCCATTTTGTAGCAAGAAACCGCAGTGCCGCAGCGACATCTTGCGCAATTCCCTACTCAGGGTAACAGGGAAAACATTTCGAAGGACAGGGATTTCTCAAACCGAAACAGGGAAAATAGCCACGGAAGCACGGACGTGGCATTTACCCTCTAATATCCGCTCCGTCCTCACAGAGCGGGCGTTCCACCAAAGCGACGGACACGTCCGGCTTTGTGCATACCCGGAAGCCGTCGGCCTATCTGTCGGTATCGTCAGCGACCAACGAACGGGGACAGGCGGGTACCGTTCCGCTGATGCCCGCGCGAAAATCGGGTCCGCCGCTATTCGGAGGCGGCGGTCAATCAGCACAAAAAGCGCTCCTTCAGAGACGCCTGAAAAGTGAGCATTTTAACCCCATTTTGCTGGCCCTTCTTGCCGATGCGCGATACACTTCCGAACGAAAAATAGCCGTGCTTCCCGTGCCGCCATGGTGGCCGACGAGGCGACGGCAAAATGGCGTTGAAGCCGAATCTCCGGGGGGACAGATGTCTGCCAAACAGGTCAAATTCTCGTTCGATGCGCGCGATCGGATGTTGCGCGGGGTAGGCATTCTCTCCGACGCGGTCCGCGTCACTCTTGGGCCCCGCGGCCGCAATGTCCTGATCGAGCGCTCGTTCGGCGCACCGCGCCTTACCAAGGATGGGGTGACGGTCGCAAAAGAGATCGAACTTGATAACAAGTTCGAGAATATGGGCGCGCAGATGGTGCGCGAAGTGGCATCGAAGACGTCCTACGTCGCCGGCGACGGTACCACCACCGCGATTGTGCTGGCGGCTGCGATCGCCCGCGAAGGCGCCAAAGCGGTCGCCGCCGGCCTGAACCCGATGGACTTGAAGCGCGGCATCGACATCGCGATTGGCGCCGTGATCGATGATCTGAAAACCCACGCCAAGAAGATCACCGCCAACGAAGAGATCGCGCAGGTCGGCACCATATCCGCCAATGGCGAGAGCCAGATCGGCGCGATGCTCGCCGAAGCGATGCGGAAGATCGGCCACGACGGTATCATCACCGTCGAGGAGGCGACCTCACTACAGACCGAATTGGAGGTCGTCGAAGGCATGCAGTTCGACCGCGGCTACTTGTCGCCCTATTTCGTTACCGATTCGCAAAGGATGCGGGTCGAGATGCAGAACCCCTATATCCTGATTTGCGACAACAAACTTTCCGCGTTGCAGCAACTGCTGCCGCTGCTGGAGGCGGCGATGAAGACCGGCGAGCCGCTGCTGATTATTGCCGAGGAGGTCGAAGGCGAAGTGCTGGCAACCTTGGTGGTCAACCGGATGCGCGGCGGCTTGAAGATCGCGGCGGTGAAGGCACCGGGTTTTGGCGATCGGCGCAAGGCGGTACTCGAGGACATCGCCATTTTGACCGGAGGCACCGCGATTTCCGAGGACCTCGGGGTCAAGCTGGAAAATGTGACTCTGGATATGCTCGGCCGCGCCAAGAAGGTGATCATCGACAAGTCCAACACCACCATCGTCAAGGGTGCCGGAAAGTCGTCCGAAATCGCCGCACGCGCCGAACGGATCAAGGGCCAGATCGACGACACCACATCGGACTTCGACCGCGAGCAGCTGCTGGGACGCGTCGCCAAGCTCGCCGGCGGCGTTGCGGTGATCCGTGCCGGCGGCGCCACCGAACTCGAGGTCAAGGAGCGCAAGGACCGTATCGATGACGCCATGCATGCGACGCGAGCCGCGATCGAGGAAGGCATTCTGCCCGGGGGCGGCGTCGCCCTGCTACGCGCAGGCGAAGCACTGAAGCGGCGGCGCGTAGCTAATGCCGACCAGAACACTGGCATCGACATCGTCCGCCGGGCACTGTCGGCGCCGGCGCGGCAGATCGCGGTCAATGCCGGGCTCGACGGCTCAGTGGTGGTCGGCCGGATTCTCGACAACGCGACCTATGAGTTCGGTTACGATGCGCAGTCCGGCGAATATGGCAACCTGATCGACAAGGGCATCATTGACCCGGTCAAAGTCGTGCGCACTGCTCTGCAAGGTGCCGCTTCGATCGCCGGGCTTCTGGTAACGACCGAAGCCGTGGTTGCCGAACTTCCAAAACCGCCGCCGCCAGAGCTGCCCGGCCATGACCATGACCACCATGGCGGTGACATGGATTTTTAACATCGGCCGGATGCGGCGCGTAAGGTCGCAGCCTCCCGGGATCATAAGTTGAGGCCGGCGCGATAGTACCGACATGCAGGCAATGCCAGCGCGGCATGCAGAAGCGAAGGGAGAAAGGCATGACTGAAACGACCACCGCGCAGGACGTCACCCGGCGGACCATCCTGGCCGCTGCGATCGCCGGCGGCGCGGGCCTCGCCGGCGTTGCCATGGCCGCGACGCCCGAGGCCGATGCCGACGCTATCGAAGAGGTACGACGGATGACCGGAAAGGCTGCGACGCCGTCGCCGCGTCTGCATCTGGCGATGCCATCGCACTTCGCCAATGGTTATATCGTGCCGCTCACGCTGCGGATCGACAGTGAAATGACCGACACCGATCATGTCCGAAAGGTGGAGGTGCTGGCGCCGCGCAATCCAATCAATCCGGTCGCAACCTTCTACTTCGTGCCGGGGCGCAGCGAGCCGGTGGTATCGACGCGGATCCGCCTCGCCGAGCCGCAGGACGTGCTGGCGATCGCAGAGATGAACGACGGTGCGCTGCTGATGACGCGGGCGTTCGTCGAGGTGGTGACCAATGGCTGTGAATAGAGCGGCGTGAGGAGGCGGCGATGGCAACACCAACTCCCCGGGTGCAGGTACCGCGCTCCGCGGCGCGCGGCGAGGTGATCGAGATCAAGGCCCTGATTGAGCACCCCATGGAAACCGGCCTGCGTCGCGACAGCAAGGGCGAACTCGTCCCGCGCAAGATCATCAATCAGTTCATCTGCCGCTATAACAACGAAGTGGTGTTCCGCGTCGATCTCCACGAGGCGATCGCCGCCAATCCGTTCATTGCATTCTCGCTGCGCGCAACGGCGAGCGGCCGGTTGGATTTCATCTGGACCGAAGACTTTGGTGCGGTCTACGCGCTCAACCATACGCTGCTGGTGGATTGAAGCCGCGGGTCAGTTGAAGATGGCACGCCCGTCAGATAGTCCGTTCAGTCCCGGAGATCGCAAAACCGGGATACCGCCGAGGCGTCTGCCGGCGAACCGCTGGACACGACGAGAAATCAGCGTGCTGGCGGCAGCCCTGTTTGCGCCACATGTGGCGCGAAGCCAGAGTCGGCCCAAGGTGCTGGTTATTGGTGGCGGAATCGGCGGCGTAACATTGGCCAAGTCTCTCACCGACGGCGCCTCGCTCGACGTCACCGTCATCGAGCCGAGGCGCGCATATACGACCTGCTTCTTCAGCAATCAGTATCTTGCCGGCCTGCGAACCTTTGCGCAGCTCACGCACGCCTATGACGCGCTGGCGCGGCGACCCGGCGTCACTATGGTTCATGACACCGCCACAATGATCGATCCGGCCAGCCGAACGGTCCGACTTGGCGGCGGCGCGACGCTTTCCTATGACCGTCTGGTACTGGCCCCAGGTTCGACAATCCGCGACGATGCGATCGAAGGCTATGACGCCGCGGCGATAAAGGTCATGCCGCATGCCTGGAAGGCCGGCGAACAGACGCTAACACTGCGGCGGCAGTTAGAAAGCATGGCGGACGGCGGCCTGTTCGTCATGGTCGCGCCACCCGATCCGTTCCCCTGCCCGCCAGCGCCGTACGAGCGGGTGTCACTGATCGCCGCCTATTTCAAGCAGCACAAGCCGCGTTCGAAGATCATCGTGCTAGATGCCAAGGAGACGTTTTCCGGACAGGACTTGTTCCAGGATGCCTGGAATCGCTATTATCCAGACATGATCGAATGGCTGCCGGCGCATTTCACCGGCGGCATCAAGGCGGTCGAGTCCGGCACGCTCACCTTGCGTACCGAGAACGAGGGCTTCAAGGCCGCGGTCGCCAATGTCATCCCGGCGCACCGCGCCGGAGATTTGGCGCGACAGACCGGCCTTGCCGATGCTTCGTCATGGTGTCCGGTCAATCCGCTGACGTTCGAGTCGCGGTTGCAGCCCGGCATCCATCTGGTTGGCGACGCCGTCATCGGCGGCGACATGCCGAAAACGGCGTTTGCCGCCAACAGTCAAGCCAAAGCCTGCGCCATAGCCATCGCCGCGAGTTTTACCGACAAGGCGGCGGCGACGACGCGTCTGGCCAATACTTGTTATGTGCATTTGGCCACCGACGATGCCTGGCGCAATGCGTCTGAATTCGAACCCGCGTCGGGACGCATCAAGACCATCCATGCAGATATCAGTCGCGTCAGCGATAGCGCCGAGACACGTCGCGCCGTCGCGCGCGAAGCGGCGGACTGGTACGAGACGTTCACCAAAGACTTGTTTGGCTGAGTAGCAGGCTGGATCCTTTGCTCAGCGCGCTGCCGTCACGGCGACATTGCCGTAGTCTCCGATCGCAGTTTCCAGATCGGCCGGCGCGATTTCGCGCAAGCCTTCTGCCGACGGATCGGGCAAGCGCTCGAGCCGAAGCGAATTCAACACCACCAGCAGGCTAGACCCGGCCATCACCGCAGCCGCCAGCACTGGCTGCAGCAGGCCGGCGGTCGCCAGACCGACGGCGATGAAATTGTAGCCGAACGCCCATGCCAGATTGCCAAGAAT
>Ga0137407_10000141_pt1 | contig 53961 bp, 56 predicted proteins | sample CZOMad2_2_16fung_FD_108410 | JGI IMG/M metagenome (GOLD analysis project Ga0137407, IMG submission 108410) | Vadose zone soil fungal communities from Angelo Coast Range Reserve, California, USA - CZOMad2_2_16fungal (Illumina Assembly) | ecosystem: Environmental > Terrestrial > Soil > Vadose... | reverse complement strand
ATGAAAGTACAAGGGCATAGTTATGAGAAAGCCATGTTCAATGAGAACCTTGGCAATGCATATTTTGCGCTTGCCCGTTATGATAAAGCGCTGGAGCATTACAACAAAGCGCATAATACTTTTGCTGATATCAATGATAAATCCGATGAAGCATACGAGGCAATCAATGTAGGCAAAACATATATCGAACTGAAAAATTATAAACAAGCTGAAAATTATTTACTGGAAAGTTATCGTATCAACGATAGTCTTAAAATGCCTTCTTATAAACACGATGCCGCTGTTATTTTATCTGACCTGTTCACATCCACAGAAAATTGGCATAAGGCATATCAATGGCTGGATAGTGCAGAGAAATTACAGAATGTGATAACCGCTATCGAACAAAAAGAAAAAACCGCCGAACTGCAGGCAAAATATGAAACAGAAAAAAAAGACAATGAAATCATTTTATTAAAAAAGGACCAGGAATTGAAAGCAGCTGACCTGCAGAAACAGCGCACGATCAAAACAGGTTCTTTTATTTTGCTCGGATTGCTGATTGTGATTGGCATCTTAATCATCAACCGTTATCGCGTTATTCAAAATGCAAAACGAATGGTTGAAATAGAAAAACTAAGAAACAATATAGCCAGGGATTTGCATGATGATATCGGCTCAGCTTTGTCAAGCATCAATATCAATAGCAAAATGGCTTTGAATTATGCTGCTGAAGAAAAACTGGTAAAGGGTCAGCTTGAAAAAATAAAAGAGCATTCAGGAAAGATGATGGAGGGAATGAGTGATATCGTTTGGGCCATTAATCCAATTAATGATTCATTAGAAAAAATGATCATTCGCATGAAAGAATTTGCCGTGGAAATACTGGAGCCGTTGAATATTAATTTCAGTTTTAATAATAAGGTCGATATTTCGCAGATGACATTGGATGTCGCCCGTCGTAAAGAAGTATATTTGGTTTTCAAGGAAGCCATCAACAACGCGGCAAAATACAGTCATTGCAAAAACATTATTATTAACCTGGAAAGAAATAAGAATCTCCTGCGATTGACCATATCTGATGACGGAAGAGGATTTGATAAAAATCTGCTCAAATCAGGGAATGGGTTGCGTAATATGGCGCAAAGGGCCGTTGCCATGGGCGCATCCTTTGATATTTTTTCAGTATTGGGCAGTGGCACAACAGTAAGCCTGGATATTCCTATCGCATGAATTGGGTATTTGATGGATAATATAACTTTCATAAGTTGCAAATAATATGCAGATCGGAGTTTTATTATATGAAGACAATGATGACCTTCGGGAAAGTTTGTGTAATATGATCAACTTCTCGAAAGATCTTGTATTGTTAGGCAGTTCTCCCAATGTGAACCGGGTTGAAGAACAGGTGAAAAATATGGACCCTGATGTTATCTTAATGGATATTGATATGCCCGGAAAGAACGGCATTGAAGCAGTCAAGGCCATCAGGCGTTTCAACCGTAAGGCGCAGATCATGATGCTTACCGTATTTGATGATAACAAACATATATACGATGCCATCTGTGCCGGCGCTTCCGGTTACCTGCTTAAGAAAAATATTTCCGACAAACTGCTTCCTTCCATATATGAAATATTACAAGGCGAAGCACCGATGAGTCCGGGAATTGCCCGGATGATTATCCAAAATTTGCAGCAACTACCAAATGCAGAAGAAAATAAATATCATCTCACGCCACGCGAAAAAGAAATTCTCCTCTCTCTTTCCCAGGGCAATAGTTTTAAAATGATCGCTGCTCAATTATTCATCAGCATCGATACCATCCGCACGCATAGCAAGAACATCTACGAAAAATTGCAGGTGCATACACAGATAGAAGCTGTGTCGAAAGCCATCAATGAAAAATTACTTTGAAAACAAAAACTCACGCAAAGCCGCAGAGTCGCAAAGAAGAGTTTTCCTTTGCGACTCTGCGGCTTTGCGTGAAATAAAATACCGCACTACTGAAATGCAAAAATTGTAATGAAGACTGCTTTAAAGAATTCGCACCTGCCTTCGCTAAAGCTACGACAGGTGAGGCATCAGCACATTACTACTTTCTTTCATCACATCATATTGGTATAGTTATCGACTCAAATAATTTTCATTTTTGCAATATCATTTATGATTGCAAAAAAAGTTTTTATGAAAATTATAGGAATACTCGTCACGATCCTCTTCATTTTTTTCTCCTGTACAAAGAGTGGCGCTCAAAATAATAATAACAACAACAATAACAATCAGAAAAAATCAGAAATTATTTATATATCCCCTAATTGCGGGCGCAATACAATATCCTCCACACATGCCTGTGCAGACAACTGTGAAGAAGCAAAAATCATATCGGCTATATCCTTCGCTTCCATGAATCGGTTTTTATCGATGCCGCTTGCTGCCCACGAATCAGTGTAAGCGGCACCCGGGTAAACAGTTGTCACCTTAATACCATGTGGCTTCATTTCTTCGCGCAAATTTTTTGAAAAACCGGCAAGCGCAAATTTGCTGATACTGTATGATCCGCCATTTGGATAAGCCTGGAAAGATGCGATGGAACAAATATTAAAAATATGCCCGCTTTTTTGTTTCATCACAACAGGTAATAATAACCTCGTTAAATAATAAGCGCTGTAAAGATTTACAGCAATCATTTTTTCCAATACGCCTTCTTCTTCATTATAAACACTTCCTGGTAAAAATTGTCCGGCATTGTTTATTAATACATCCACGGAAATTCCAAAATCCAATATCCAATGTCCAAGGGAAGACACCTGCTTTTTATCAGACAAATCAAAAGGCGTGGCCTTGATAGTGATATTGGGATATTTTGTTGTCAATGTCTCCATTGCTTTGTACAACAAAACTTCATTCTGCGAACAGAGATACAGATTATGCCCATTGGCCGCAAACTTTTCAGCCATGGCATATCCCAATCCACGCGAAGCTCCGGTGATAATAACATTCATAATTGAAACATTTGTTGCTGTAAATTGCAAACTTAACTATGAATAATAAAATTAATCCACCTTTAGCGGTCAGAGATAATAAATACCGCCATCTATTCTTCGACCTGGATCATACCCTTTGGGATTTTGAGGCCAATAGCAGGCATACCTTGCTGGAAATATATGAAACACTATCGCTCCGGGAAAAAGGGATTCAGGATTTCGATCTTTTTCACAGAAATTATCTTTTACACAATGACAAATTATGGGAACGCTATCGCAAAGGATTCATGAAAGTTGATGAATTGAGATGGAAACGCATGTGGCTCACTTTGCTTGATTTTAAAATAGGTAATGAGGAACTGGCAAAAAAAATGGGGATATTATTTCTTGATCTTCTTCCTTCGCGCAAAATATTATTCCCTTATGCAAAGGAAATATTAAACTACCTGCTTGGAAAAAAATATTCTTTGCATCTTATCACCAACGGATTTGAAAAAACGCAACAACACAAATTGAAGAATGCGGAATTGGACGGATATTTCAAAGAAGTGATCACTTCTGAAGGATCAAACAGTTTAAAACCCAATAAGGAAATTTTCGAATATGCATTCCTGAAAACAGGCGCCGAAAAAAAAGAAAGCATTATGATCGGCGACAGCGTGGAGGTGGATATACTGGGAGCGATCAATGCGGGTATCGACCAGGTATATGTAAATCATTTACACGTTGAACCAAGTATTCAACCAACGTATATTGTTTATTCACTAAAAGAACTGGAAACTATATTTTGAGAAACACCTAGCTCGTCATTTCAAACCCCGCCGCAGAAACTAGTATTATCAAACTCTTTCGCGGGGTGAGAAACCTGACCGCATTGATGTGTATAAATTTTTTGAATTCAGCCGCGCTGTTGGCATGGGGTTTCTCACCCCGCGGATCAGCTTCATGTCATAAATCCCTGCGGCGGGGTTCGAAATGACGGGAAAGATAATTCACCATTCTGCCAGCGCCGTCACTCCGCCTTGTACAGCCTGGTTCAATTGTACTTTTATTTTTATTCCCGGAGGTAATAAAATATCTACTCTCGATCCAAATTTAATAAATCCCATTTCGGCACTTTGTTTTATATCTTGTCCTACTTCCAGGTAATTCACAATACGTTTCGCCAATGCACCGGCAATCTGTTTCACCAGGATTTCACCTTTATTATTTTTGATCACTACGCTATGCCTTTCATTTTCGGTAGATGATTTAGGATGCCATGCAACCAGGTATTTGCCATTATGATATTGGTTGTACACTACTACTCCACTCACCGGGTTCCGGTTCTGGTGTACATTGGCCGGACTCATGAAAATTGAAACCTGCAGGCGTTTATCCTTAAAATATTCTTCATCAAAAATTTCTTCTATCACAACTACTTTGCCATCGGCGGGACAAACTACCAGTTTATCATCTACTGTCAGTTTTCTTGCAGGAACACGAAAAAATGAAATCAGGAATAACAATAAAGCGAGTGTCAGAAAAAAAATTGCCCAGCTTAACCATGGCATATGAAAGCTGACAAAATAAAAAGATGCAAGATTGATAAGGGCAAAAACAAAAGCGCTGATAGCAATCGTTTTATATCCTTCCTTATGGATCGTCATGAAATAAATTGAATGGCAAATGTAGGAAATGAAGACGTATAAAGGTGAAAGGTTTGGGGTGTAGGGCATGACATGCCTTATACCTTATTCCTTATTCCTTATTCCCTATGCCTTACTCAAACAAATCAATCTATAAACAATACAACGTAAAGCCACACAAAAGGAGCGGCAAATAATAATGAATCAAACCGGTCAAGAAAGCCGCCGTGGCCCGGCATGATATTGCCACTGTCTTTTACACCGGCAAGACGCTTCAGCTTACTTTCAAACAGATCTCCAAAAGTGCCGACAATTGATGCAATGGCAGCAATAATAACCCACTGTAAAATGGTTCCCAAATCAAAATCGTCAATTACATAGCCAATTACTCCGCCCATAATTACAATTGACAATATAATGCCTGATATGGTTCCTTCCCAGGTTTTTTTAGGCGAAATAGAAGTCATCGGAGTTTTACCAATCAGTGATCCCATGATATAGGCCATCGTATCATTGACCCATATTGCACCGATCGTTATTAATACCGGCAGCCGATCGACAAAATTCATGAATGTGTTGGAGAACATGCCTCTTGTACTTCCAAGGTTCATCAATAAACCAAGGCTCAATGAAATGTACAAAAGCCCCAAAAGGGAATGGCCGATATTTTTAAAATTCAGTTTCTGGACAAATAAAATTTCGAGCGCCGGCAACACAAATAATAAAATTAGTCCTCCCCAATAACCGATGATATGAAGTGATATACTTCCTATAGTATAAATATCTTTGGTAAAATACAACATAATGCACCAGCCCGCCAGCATTACTCCGTACTTATGAAAGGTTGTTATTTGCGTATACCCGGGATCTATCAGCCCAACCAATCGCTGGTATTCAGTCCAACAACCGAAATGTATAACCGAAAACAAAATGAGAAAGCTCCATTGGTTCCAGAATAATCCCAGCACCATGATTACCACGAATACCAGGGCTGTGATTGCCCTTGTTCTAAAAGTAACTGCATTCAGCGCCATCAGATGAAATTAAACCGTGATTTATGTGAGTGAAGGAATTAATATGAAAATTAAAATAAAAACCGGGTTCATGGAAATATTTTCCTTTTACAATGAATCAGGAAAAATCTGTACCGTCACGATTCTCTGATTCATATACTTTCTCATAAGTAGTTGAAGATTTTTTCCGAAAATAATTGAGCAGAGCGATCACAATGATCAGGGTGATGATTCCCATTATATTCAAAGATGCCTCCTTGCCACTTTTTTGTTCTGTGAAATCAACCACCTTATAATATACCAGTATTATGGGCACACTGTTATAAATAAGATGTCCTGCAATTGCGGTCCACAAACTTCCGCTATACCAATACAAGGCGCCAAGAATAGTGCCCAGGATCAGGCGTGGAATAAATCCCAGGAATTGTCCATGAACCGCAGAAAAAATAGCTGCTGCTACTATAATACCAATCCATGGACTTTTAAATATTTGTATAAATATTCTTTGCAGGATGCCACGGAAAAATAATTCCTCCCCAACAGCAGCCAATACGCCAACGAGCAGTATCGACATCAATAAATCTTTCAGACTATGCATGCTGAGTATATTCTGCAAGGTATTATTTACATCAGATTCCGCTTTTTCAATCCAATCCTGCGCTGTTTTCCCAAAAAAATCCTGTACCAGTTTCTGGTTCAAAGCCGCCAGCCAACCTACCATCAGGTAGGCACATAACATGATAATCATTCCCCAAAAAATAAATTTTATCTTGCCTGGTTTTTTTAGCCCTGCGAACTCCAATGGTTTAGGATCCGCGAAATATGCGAAGACAAGTGGTGGCAATAAGAAGAAACCTACGGATTGCACAATCAACAAACCTTTTACTATACCCGCATATTGCGGTTTGGCAAAATCATCCTGTTTCAGGGAACTTATATCCAGCAGGCTTACATGATTTATCTGGCTTATAATAGCGACACCGATAAAAGAAACAACAATACCTATCACAAAGGTCACCCCCCCAAAAATCACCAATTGCATCCAGGCCGGCTTATATTTAAGATAACTATTCAACGTAATATTCATGCTTTCCCTTTCTTATGCTGAAGTAAGTGTGTACATTTGCATCCCGATAAGAAAATCTTATCATTGAGCGTTGCTTATTCGGGCTGCAAGATACGGATACAAACAGATTTTTCGTTTTTGATCAGGTATCTCTTAACACGTATCTATAAAATTTATGGCTGTCAAAATCGCCAACATATCTCTACCTGATTTTCCATTGCTGCTGGCTCCCATGGAGGACGTCAGTGATCCTCCATTCCGTTACGTTTGCAAGAAAAACGGAGCTGACCTTATGTACAGTGAATTCATCTCCAGTGAAGGATTGATCCGTGATGCTATCAAGAGCAGGCAAAAACTGGATTTCTTTGAATATGAACGACCCTTTGGCATACAGATATTTGGTGGTGATGAAGAAGCGATGGCTATGAGTGCAAAAATTATTGATACAACAAATCCTGATCTCGTGGATATCAATTTTGGCTGCCCGGTAAAAAAAGTTGTTTGCAAAGGGGCCGGCGCTGCAGTATTGAAGGATGTGGATATGATGGTTCGTTTAACCAGCGCCGTTGTACGTTCAACGAATCTGCCGGTAACCGTAAAAACAAGATTGGGTTGGGATGATCAGTCAAAAAACATTGAAGAGGTTGCAGAACGTTTACAGGATGCCGGTATCAGGGCATTGACCATTCACGGAAGAACGAGATCCCAATTATATAAAGGCGAAGCAGACTGGACACTAATCGCCAGGGTAAAGAATAATCCGCGCATACATATCCCGGTTTTTGGAAATGGCGACATCGATTCTCCCGAAAAAGCGCTTGAGTATAAAAAGCGTTATGGTGTTGATGGGATCATGCTGGGTCGCGTGGCCATTGGTTATCCATGGATATTTAATGAGATCAAATATTTTTTGCAAACAGGCGAACACGCTGCGCCGCCTACTATTGAACAGCGTATTGAAGTGATACGCCAGCATCTTGCTCGTTCTGTGGAATGGAAAGGTAAAGTGCTTGGCATCCTTGAAATGCGCCGGCATTATACCAATTACCTGAAAGGCTATCCGAATATTAAAGAATTCAGGAATCAGCTGGTACAAAAAAATTCAGTTGAGGAAATTGAAGAAATTCTAAAACAGGTAAGCTCCTGTTATGCCGGCCTGCATTTGCAAAAACAATCATATGCTCTTTCAACAGTCCGGGAAGAATCCTGTGCTTATTGATTCCGGCACAATCAAATGGACTTGTTATTATTGACGAAATTTTCCAACAGGTTCGTATATACGCCCGCTCTTTGTTCCGCGAAATAATCTGCGGCAAACATAAGCCCTGCCTGGATGGCCAGGGTCATCCCTAAACCAAACCAGAAAGCTTTATTGGGGTTTGTTTTATATAAAAAGATCAGTGCGATTCCTGATAAGACCAACACAATCTCCACCCATCGGTAAATGATAAAATTTTTTTTAACCGTTTTCATTCGTGGAAATTCCTGCGCTTTTAATTTAACCGGATCCATATCATATGCATATACATTACTGATGCGTTGTTCATCACTCCGCGCGTATACTGTATAACCAACCACTGCCTGGATCAGGCCAATGACTAATAAAGGAATCGCTGCTCCTTTGTAAAGATTTGTTTTTAGGTATGAATAAAAAACCAGGGATAATAATATTGCAATGATACCAATGCCAAGAAAAATAAGGCTTTCATGTTTTTCGGCCATGAAATATTTTTCAATATCGGCTTTGCTTAACATGAGTTGACGCTGCGTTTTATTTTTCAGCCATTAAAATTAGAAATTAAAAACCGGCTCCCTTCCATAATATTCTTATTGTTGAATAGCAGCAATAATTTCATTGCTCATTGGTGATAATGAAGGATCAAAAAAATGAGTTAATACTCCGCGTTCATCGATCAGATATTTTGAAAAATTCCAGGTCGGCTGTTGATCATTCCAGCCATTTTCATTTTTATTAGTTAGCCACTCAAATACTTTATTTTGTTCGGGCCCTTTAATAACCGTGCTTTTTTTTGCCAGGGGAAAATCAACTCCATAATTTTTTTTACAGAACCCGGCAATCTGCTCATCATTTCCTTTTTCCTGTTCACCAAAATCATTTGCAGGGAACCCAATGACCACTACTTTGTTCTTATAGGTATCATATAATTCCTGCAGGTCATTGTATTGAGGAGTATACCCGCAATCAGAAGCTGTATTCACCAGCAAAATTTTCTTTCCTTTCAACTTGTCAAAATGAATTTCAGTTCCGTCGTTGGCAATTGTTTTCAATGAATAAAAGGAAACGGGTGGTTGGGAAGTGTTTTTGTTCATTTTTATCTTTTCGTTTTTTCCTAATAAACGGCCAAAGCCCATCAACACCGGGTAAAAAGCTTTTAGTAATTTTTGCCTGCCTGTCATGTGTTTCGAATTTCTGTTTACAACCTCTACGTAAATATAAAAGCCAAGAACCAATAGTAATAATACAACTGAAAAGTATTTTAGTTTTCTCATGGAACTTCTGATTAGAATGATTGAAATGATTTACTATGTGTGATTCAAAATAGAATATTTTTTTCGCACAGCATTAACAGGTCGACCACCTCATCTGGTAAGTGAAGTAACAAGTCGATATCTCCCAGATGAGGTGGTCGACCTGTTAGCGAAATTCCACATAATAAATCATTTAAATCATTCTAATCAGAAGTTCATCTTATAAACATCTTAAACCATTTCATTTTCCCATTAAAAGGCGGATACTTAATATTCAGATCGGGCCAATAGGGAGTTTTCATCACAGGCTTGGCATGAGTAAAAATATCAAAAGAATATTTTCCATGATACGCGCCCATACCACTATAACCAATTCCACCGAATGGCAAATGATGGTTGGCGAATTGCCATGCAGTATTGTTCACACATCCGCTGCCGAATGGCACCGCATCAATCCAATCCTTTTCTTTTTTTGAGTTTGATGTGAAAACATAAAATGATAAGGGATTGGGATTGCGCTGGATAATGGATAATGCCTCTTTCATATCGGCAAAACCATGTACCGGTAATATGGGACCGAAAATTTCTTCTTTCATCAATGAAGAATCTAAAGACACATCATCCATAATCGTGGGAGCGATGAATAATTTTGATTTGTCGTGTTGGCCGCCGGCGATGATGCGCCCCTGCGCTAAATACTTAACCAATGTATCAAATCTTTTTTCGTTAATAATCTTTCCATAACTATAACTTTCAGAAGGTTCTTCTCCAAAAAAACCCGCGATCGTTTTTTTCAATTCAACTATAAACTGATCTTTTATATTTTTATGAACAAGCAAATAGTCCGGGGCCACACAGGTTTGTCCTGCATTGATAAATTTCCCCATCACGATCCGGCGTGCGGTAACAGATAAGTTGGCATCAGTTTCTATTATCGCGGGACTTTTACCACCCAGTTCCAAAGTAACGGGAATCAATGCCGATGCTGCCATTTGATAAATAATCTTGCCGACAGGAATGCTACCAGTATAAAAAATATGATCGAACCTGAATGAACGCATGGCATCCTGTATAACAACAGCTCCATCACCCTGTATCACTTTAATATATTCGGGAGGATAAATTTCTTCAATGATTTTTGCGATGATTGCTGCGGTAGCGGGAGCAAGTTCAGATGGTTTGACTACGGCACAATTACCTCCGGCGATAGCTCCCACCAATGGTATCAGCGAAAGTTGAAAAGGATAATTCCATGGAGCGATGATCAGTACCACACCAAGGGAATCACGATAAATCATGCTGGATGAAGGCAGATTGGCCAGGTTGGTAGATACTCTTTGTGGTTGCATCCATTTGGATAATTTTTTCAAAGCCAGGCTGATATCGGCCAACACCAATCCTATTTCTGTACCATAAGATTCTTCAGGGCTTTTTTTAAGATCTGCATATAAGGCATTGCTTATTTCCTGCTCATATTTCAACAAAACTTTTTTCAAAGCAAGCAGTTGCTGCCGGCGAAATGCATATGTCCTGGTTGCCCCTGTATTGTAGTAATCACGCACCAGTGATATTTCTTCAACTGTTTTTGAAGAAGCAATTGTTGGATGGATTGAAGTAGTCATATAGCGGCGTGTTTTTTATTCTCAATATAAAAGTACGAAAGACGGGGCGGGCCAACTTTTCCAAAGTTTTAAACTTTGGAAAAGTTAGCCCTCTCACGTTTCACGAGTTTGACCTATAGCCAGTAAATCCCCAATCGCCCTTGCCGTGCGGATAAGATTGCGGGAAGTGTTTTGCAATGCCAGTTCTATTCCGGATAATTCATTATTGACAGGTATTAGTACATCAAAATATTCCTTCAATTGCATATCGATATCCAGCGGTATTTTTCCTGCAACCCCGATTACCGGGATATTTTTTTTCTTTGCACGCCGGGCAACTCCAAATGGTGCTTTGCCCTGTAGTGTCTGGAGATCGATACTGCCCTCTCCCGTAATAACGAGATCTGCATGTTGCAGGGCATCATCAAAAAAAGTAAGGTCTAAAAAATATTCAATACCATTCACGAGTTCAGCGTGCAAAAAAGCGGATACACCTGCTGCTGTTCCGCCCGCAGCGCCACCATAATTTATTTTTCCAATATCGATACCCGTTTCTGCCAGCGTTATGTCGCGCAACCTGGTAAGTGCTGCTTCAAGTTTTTTTATATCTGAATCACCTGCTCCTTTTTGCGGGCCAAAAATTGCAGCCGCCCCATCCTTTCCTAATAAAGGATTATCAACATCACATAATACGATCAATTTGGTATTAAAAATTCTTTTATCAAGATTGGAGGAATCAATGTATTCCAGGTCAACAAGACTTGCCGGCATATTTTGCAGGGCGTGTTTTTTTTTATCGAGAAAAAGAATTCCCAAAGATTCTAAAATACCTGCGGCCCCGTCAACGGTTGCACTTCCGCCAATCCCGAGAATGATTTTATTGACATGCTGGTCCAGCGCATATTTAATTAATTCTCCGGTTCCGAATGTGGTTGCATGAATCGGATCATATTCTTTGCTTTGCAGCAGCCTTAAGCCTGAAGCATCTGCCAGTTCAATCACTGCTGTTTTGCCTTGATCAATCAAACCAAAAGATGTATTGATTTTTCTTCCGAGCGGATCCCGCACTTCTGCCGGAATGATCCTGCTTCCCGGTTGTTGCGACAAAAGAGCCGCTGTTCCGTCGCCACCGTCACCAACCGGGAAAGAGGTGCATGTGCATGAAAGCGCGCTTTCTTCCAATCCTCTCTTTATAGCTTCAGCAACTGCTGTTGCATTCAGACTATTTTTAAAAGCATTCGGTGCAATGAGGATATGCATATCCGTTATTATATTAATATATAAGATAAGAGATAGACCGGCGTAGTTCCAGGTACAATAATGGATCCCAACGACTTCATGATATTACCAAATCCGTCTTTGATAGTAGTGATCACATCACTGTCATTGAATAGGTTTAAAAAGATAGTTGGTCTACAAGATAGTATCAAAAAATAAAATTTATACTTTTGATTTGCAATGACGAATGAATACTATATGCTCCAGGCAATGAAGGAAGCCAAAAAAGCTTATGACGATGGTGAAGTACCTGTGGGAGCTATCATAACTATTAATAATAAGATCATTGCAAAAGGCCATAACCAGGTAGAACGCCTCAATGATCCGACGGCACATGGGGAAATCATCGCACTGACCTCTGCTTTTAATTTTTTAGGTTCGAAATATTTACAGGATGCTACCATTTATATTACTGTTGAACCATGCCTGATGTGTGCCGGTGCACTCTATTGGAGTAAAATAGGCAGGGTGGTATATGGAGCAGATGATGAAAAAAACGGGTACAGGAAATATATCATTCCATGTCCTTCTCTTGAAGAACTTGGAGTAGCTCCCTGGCCATTTCATCCAAAAACCGAATTGGTACATGGAATTTTAAAAGATGAATGCGGGAAGATGATGAAAGATTTTTTTAAAGAGCGAAGAACAAAATAATGTGCGAATGTGCTGATGTGCAAATGTGCGGATTTTGAACCTTGATTAAAGGATTAAATGATTGAAGGATTTTACTCAGTTGGTAAACCCATCATGGTAATCCTTAAATCCTTTAATCAAGGTTCAAAATCCGCACATTTGCACATCAGCACATTCGCACATTAATTTATAGTTTTTTGATCTTAATATTCTTAAACGATATTCCACCGCCATGATCCTGCAAAGCAATAACACCGGTTTTTGATGCACCATAGTCGGGATAGTCTTTCCATTTACCTGAGGTTTTTAATTTTTCCCATTCCGGTGTCCATGCAGTAAAATCAGCGACTTTAACTCCGTTCAGCCAATGCTCTACATGAGCTCCATTTACGACCAGCCGGGTATGGTTATATTGCCCGACAGGTTTGGTAGCCTTTTTTAATGGCGGATGCATTGCATAATCCGCACCGCTTTTTTGCCATTCTTCCATCTTAAAAAGCTTGCCATTTTCAATTTGACCTGCATCGTCGATCAGCTGGTATTCGGGTCCTGTTTCGTATGACGATTTATGCGTTTCCAATACATGATAGAGTAACCCGCTATTGCAACCCTTGTCCACTTTCCAGTCAATCATTAATTCAAAACTCGGATACTCATCTTTGGTTACCAGATCAGCGCGATTTGTTACGCCATCATGTTTGCAATGGAGCACACCTTTTACGACTTCCCAGCTATCATCAGGAAGATTCTGGTATGTTCGCCAGCTATTGGTGGTGGTTTTACCATCAAACAGTAATACCCAACCGCTTTTTTTCTCTGCTTCGGTCAGCCTATTATCTGCTTCCTGCGAAGGCATTTTATGCAGAGGTTTAAAGAATGAAGCAAATAAAATAGTCATTGCGGCCAAAGCAATCGTTGTGATTTTTGTATTCATGCGTAAAAATTTTTAAACTTTGGAAAAGTATTTCTTATTATTTATTTCTCATTTCCAATTTCACCGGATCCCATTTAATTGTTTTTTCCTGGAAGTAACTATCGCTACAGAGCAGTGCAGGTGCTGCTGCCCGATAGCCGAACAATGCATCTTCCACTATTGGCTTGCCGCCCCGGACAGCCCTTATCCAATTGTAGTGATGATCAAAATGCGCTCCCTTATAACCATTCTCCGCTTTAAAAACAACGGCATCCGGATCTATCATTGTTTTTCGATCGTATGCAAAAGGATCGGGCTTATTGACCAGCATATCATTATTCCCTGTCGGTGCATAAGATTTATTTTTTGTCAACGTCACTTTATCCCACTCAACGATCATTGATCCTTCATTGCCGACAAGACGGAGATACGTATTATCAGCCGTACCATCAACAAAATTCACCCGCAATGATAAATTAAAAGCGGGATGTTTATCAGTCAGCGGATAGTCGAACATACCCAGCAGTATATCCGGAACTTCCCTTCCGTCTTTCCAATACCGCAGGCCACCGGTAGCCATTACTTTCGCTGGTCCGATAGAACTTACAATGAAATGCAAACTGGAAAAAAGATGTACGAACAGGTCGCCGGATACACCTGTTCCATAATCCCTGTAACAACGCCAGCGAAAAAAACGTTTAGGATCAAAAGCACGGTCGGAATAATTCTTTAAAAATTTCTTCCAGTCAACCGTTTTCTCTGAAGCATCCGCAGGGATTTCATATTGCCATGCACCACCGGGAGAATTTCTTGCCCAGAATCCTTCGGCATAATTTAACTGGCCGATTGCACCGGATTCATACAATTGTTTTGCCTTTTCATTTCCCAAAGAACTCATGCCCTGGCTGCCAACCTGGAAAATTGCTTTGTTCTTCATTTGAGCCTCCACAACAGCGGCGCCTTCGGTGATATCATGCACCATCGGTTTTTCGCAATACACGCCCTTTCCGCTATTCATGGCATCAATCGAAATATCCTTATGCCAGTGATCGGGAGTGGCAATGATGACAGCATCAATATCTTTTCTTGATAAAATCTCCTTATAATCTTTAGTTACAAAAATATCGTTGCCATATTTCTTTTTTGCTGATTCCAATCTTCCGTCATATAGATCGCAGACGGCAATTATTTTAACTCCGGGAACAGTGATGCAGGTATCCGCATCTGCATTACCCATACCTCCCGCGCCGATCAGGGCAATTTGAACATGGTCATTAGCGCTATAATTTTCGGGTCTTTTTAATAGTTGTATCCCGGCAGTTTTTCCCGCTGCTGAGAGGATATCGGGTACAAAAGCTGTGGCCAAAACACCTTGTGTTACTTTATTAATAAATTTTCTGCGTGAATGACCGGAAGAATTTTTGCTCATGTTGATGCCTTTAAGGATAAGACAGAAAGTTACTACAAAAAGAATAAAAAATAAGAAATGAGAAAGTGTGGATATACTTTCTCATTCCTTATTTCTCATTTCTTATTTCTTATTCTTTTTGAGTAATCAACCTTTGATCAGTACATTTGTTGTCCCAAAAACAATATTCATTCAATATCAAAAACAATAGTTATGGCATTTACATTACCAGCGTTGCCCTATGCCCACGGCGCATTAGAGCCGCATATAGACACATTGACGATGCAGATACATCACGGGAAACATCACCAGGCATATGTTGATAATCTTAACAAGGCTATTGCAGGGACGCCCAATGAGGGAAAATCATTGGAAGAATTGGTTCAACATGCAGGAAGCATCAGTCCGGCTGTACGTAATAACGGTGGCGGACATTGGAATCACAGTTTTTTCTGGGAAAGTTTAGCAGCCGATGCAGGTGGATCACCTAAAGGAAAACTGGGAGATTCCATTCAGGCTGAATTTGGTTCCTTCGATTCTTTTAAAGAAAAATTTGCACAGGCCGGTATGACCCGTTTTGGAAGCGGTTGGGCATGGCTGGTTGAACAGGATGGAAAACTAATTATTTCTTCAACGCCTAACCAGGATAACCCTTTGATGGATGTTGCAGAAATAAAAGGAACTCCTATTTTAGGTGTTGATGTATGGGAACATGCTTATTATCTCAAGTATCAGAATCGCCGCGCTGATTACCTCGCTGCTTTCTGGAATGTTATTAATTGGGATATTATCAACAAGCGCTATGAAGCAGCATTATAATCTAATGTGCGAATGTGCAGATGTGCGAATTCTTTAGGCGAGCCTTTCAAAAGAATTCGCACATCTGCACATTCGCACATTCGCACATTCGCACATTAATTACCGGGACTATTTTTTTTAAAATCATCAATATGAAAAAAATATTTTTTATTCCGGCAGTTATTTTAATCACGATGGCTTCCTGTGGCACTCATCAAAAAAAAATATTGATATATGCGAGCAGTGATATCCAGGTTGATAACACACAAAAAAATCTCACGATCACTGAAGGTACCACTCACCAGGAAAGAGAACTCGATTTCAGTGGAAGCGATCCTGTAACATTAAATGTTCAATCACCTGTAGGAAAGTTTACGCTCGATGCCACTGAAGATGGATTATATATTGCCAACCTGAAAAAAGATACTGTTGTTGGCAGTTACCAGCATGTCGGTGCAGAAGGCAATTCAAAAATTACACAGGAACAATTGAAACGGCAATTAGATAGCCTGCAATTATTAATTACCGGACAAAATGTAAATGCTGCGAATAAGAATTATTTTATTCCGCCTGGCAAAATTTCAAAAATAAATATCAGCGGTACGGCAAAGGTTTTTGGTCCTTATACTTCTATTCCTTCATCATTCGATGCAGGCTCTGTTGCTGAAGTGTATAAATTTTATACAAATAAAGAAGTGAGGGAGATCATCGATAAGCTGATGCCAATGACGATATATAAAGAAGAACCGAAGGAAGAACCCAAAAAAGAAAAGTAAGTCAGGGAAGGCCACTTTTCCAAAGTTTAAAACTTTGGAAAAGTGGCCTTCCCGACACTCAATATTCAAGGATGACTTTTTTAGGATTGTCTTCAAGGCACCGGATCATATCCATGACCTCCCCACGGATGACAACGACTAATGCGTTTGAGTGATAACCAACTGCCTTTAATTAAACCATGTTTCTTCAAAGCTTCAATTGCATAATGTGAGCAGGTTGGCGTAAAGCGGCATTTTGGGCCGATCCATGGTGAAATGATCCACTGATATAGTTTTATCAATGCAATAAATGGCAGACTAAGTATGCGCAATATTGTTTTCATCTGCAATTTGAATAAGCTTTTGTAAAATGCTGCTCATTTTTTTATACACATCATTGTATGCCGGCAATTCTTTCCCTGTATAAATAAAAAACACAGCCAGGTTTTTATTCTTTTCTTTAAGATTATTGTACAGTGATTCTTTCTGTAAACGATATGCTTCTCTTGTCACCCGTTTTATCCTGTTACGATCCACAGCTCTTCCAAAGTTTTTTATACTGGCGCCAAAACCTGCTTGTAATATGATTCGGACCGGAGTATAAAAATAAAAGATTTTGTAAGGAAAAATTGCAAAACTCCGTCCCTCAGTGAATACCTGTTCAATGAGTTTACGGCTTTTTAAGCGCTCGGATTTACCAAGAGTAAATTTTCTGCTGATGATTTTATTTTTTGTAAAAATAAATAGCCCCGGGTTCAATTCCGGAGCTATGGTATATTATTTAATATCCTTCCTGTTCCTTTTAGAAACAGGCGGTTTATTTCAGTTTTGATTCATCAGACACGGTGAGTTTTGTACGGCCCTTTTTACGGCGGCTGGCCAATACTTTACGGCCATTGGCTGTTTGCATGCGCCTACGAAAGCCATGAACCGTTTTGCGGCGGCGTCTGTGTGGTTGAAATGTACGTTTCATTTTTACAGTTTTTTATTTTTAACCTTTTTGTTACATGCCGGCTGAGAAACAGGCATGCAGTTTCAAACATCAGAACGGATCACCATACCCGTCCCGCCACAGGCGGAATGAAAGGGATTGCAAAATTAAGGGAAATGAACTTTATTGCCAACTGAAAACCGGGATTTAAGGCAAAGTCTTTAATAAAAGGGTTTGAAGCGATTATTGAATATTATCAGGACATCGATCCGTAAGAAATATTCAATAATCAACATTCAACACTCAATAATCAATGCTAGTATCCCACTGAAAAATAACCTTCGGTGAGCTGAGCCGATTGTGTTTGAGCTACATTAGATGCTACGAAACTGAAATTTCCCTTTATTCGTTTTGTTGTTGAATTATTTTCGAGGATCGTTAACGTGCCATTTCCCTGCGAAACTAATGTAGTATTGGCATCCGGGCTATACTCTCCGATAAAAGTACCTCCGAAAAAATCGAGCGTATAGGTACCTGGGCTAACATTTTGTGGCATATAAAGTCCTACAAAATTAGAACCATCCGACGCAGCGCCCTGGACAAAAAGCTGTCCCGAAACGATAGGAGCGGCGATGCTTGATGCTGAAAAATCCACTCCCCCAATCTTTACTTTAAATGTATCCGTGATCTTGGCTGGCGGGAGGGTCGTGCCATAAGGCAATTTATTGAATACACCTTCCGTGATCACCTTTCCTGTACCTGCATTTGCATCATATCCATTAAAATAAAAAGTACCTGTTATGGTTTTGTTAGTTGCGTCGATTTCTGTTATAGTGACTGAGCCACTGGCCTTGGAAGGATCGCTGGATTCATTGGTTGCAAAAGATGAAGTGACAATACCATTTGTGATTTCATTATAGGCCGCTATACCAGTAGAGTTTTGATCCAGCGGATAAGTGCCTGTTGTTTGACCAAACAGCGTAATAGTTATCACCTTATTATCACTGCTAACTCCTGTAATATAGATTACGCCACTGAGAAGTGTGGCACTCTTTGCATTGTCGGCTGCCACCCATTGTACTCCATCAATTTTGGCGCGGAAATCCCCGCTAACATTGTTGTTTCCTCCATTTAGCGGAATTTCATAGCTGAGTTCTTTGTTACACCCAAACAGAAAAAACAGCACTATTCCTGACAACACGTACAGTAACCTGAATTTCTTACTCATGATTAATCTTTTAGCGTAACAAAAATAACGTATGCAGGCCTTTATATGGACAAATAATTTATCAAGCCTGCTGCAAAATCTACAGGGAATTTTAGCTGCTAAGCTTTCAATTCCAAATTCGGGACATGAGCAACTAAATGCATTCAGGATAAAATAACATGTTTCGATTGTACGGCCTGATTATAAAAAATGCTCGCGTGCTGATCAAAATCTGTTGTTGAATCAGTTGTATAAAAATTTCGCAGTCCATTTTTACTGCACCTGTTTTCAATTTCGGGATGGCGCTGCAAATAATCAACAAGACTAGTGCCAACAATTTCACCCTGAGAAACTATGGCGGTGGCCGGAGGGATATATTGCTGTATTTTATTTTTAATCAGGGGATAATGGGTACAAGCAAGTAAAATGGTATCGATATCATTTGCATTGCTCAATAGCTGATCAATATATTTTTTTACAAAATAATCAGCGCCTGTATTATTGTGTTCATTATTTTCAATCAACGGCACCAACATGGGGCATGCCTGTTGGAAAACACTAATCCCCGGAAAAAATTTTTTTATTTCGATAGGATATGAATCCGACTGCACAGTGCCCGTGGTTGCCAGAATTCCTACATTCCCGGTTTTTGTAAAATTTCCGATGATTTCTGTGGTCGGGCGGATAACTCCAAGCACTCTATTTTCTTTATTGATATGGGGAAGATCATTTTGCTGAATAGTACGGAGCGCTTTTGCAGAAGCAGTATTGCAAGCCAATACAACAAGAGGTGATCCCATCTTAAAAAACCATTTTACAGCTTCTAACGTGTACTGATATACGGTTTCAAAAGACCTGTTTCCATAAGGAGCTCTTGCATTATCACCGAGGTAAACAAAATCGTATTGAGGAAGTTTGGCTACAATTTCCTGTAAAACTGTAAGGCCGCCATAACCAGAATCAAATATACCGATAGGTTGGGAAGAAGGCATAAACAAAAATAAAAAACGTCAGGCGATATATCTGACGTTTTTAAAACGATATAAAAATAGAATTATTTAACTCCCAGTTTCTTTTTCACCAGTGGCAATAAATCTTCTGCTGGCGGTGAAACCAACAAAGCATCTTTGATGAAAACATAGGTAAAGCCATTTTCTTTTGCTACGGTTTGTGTTGCATCAATTGCTTTCTTTTGAATAGGCGTAATGAGTTCCTGCTGTTTTTGCTGGTATTGCTGACCGGCCTGCTGCTGATAACCCTGTAATTTTATATACATTTCAGCGAGATTCTTTCTTTTTAATTCAAGTTGTGCCTTGGTGTATTTGACTGTATCCTTCGAGCTCAAAATACTGTCCTGCTCATTAAATTCTCTTTTCTGATCTTCAAAATTCTGATTCAATGCTGCGGAAAATTCAGCAAGTGCTGAATCTGCTTTTTTCGTTTCGGGCATGGAAGATATCAGTTCGGTCAAACTGATATAACCCAGTTTACTTTGTGCATGCGACTGGCTGCTTGCTCCTATTGTGCCTGCTACCATCAAAACGATTGTAACAATCTTTTTCATTTTTGTTTACAGTTTTCTTTTTTGTTTGTTAATAGTGATCTTCGTATAATTCACGAATTGTTAAATTCGTGTAATTCGTGATTCAAAAATTATTTAATCCCTAATTCTTTCAATATATCCTCGCTCTTGTCCAGCTTAGGGTCGGCAAAGATAACAGTTATTCCTTCACTTTTATCCAAAATAAAGTCATACATTCTGATGGAAGCAATTTTTTGTATGGCATTATATACCTTGTCCTGTATGGGTTTAACGAGTTCCTGGCGTTTTTTGAACAGATCACCCTCAAAACCAAATCTTTTGCGCTGAAGGTCCCTGACTTCTTTTTCTTTATTGAATAATTCGTTTTCACGTTTCTTTTTAAGCTCATCACTAAGCATTACCTGTTCAGCTTCGTATTCTTTATACATTTTATCCAATACTGCCTGCTTATCATCAATTTCTTTTTGCCATTGAATGCTGGTTTGATCAAGCTGTTTCTGTGCATCTTTATATTCAGGCATTTTATCCAGGATAAATTTGGTATCAACTATTGCATAACGTTGTGCCTGGCTTGCAGCGATGAATGCGAAACAGGAAATTCCGATCAGGAATATCTTTTTCATAATTGTTATTTTTAATGTTTGCAAACCGAGATTGACTTTGATGTTGAAATTTAATATTATTCGGGTTCAAATCCTAACATAAATGTAAAGCGGGAAGCATCTTTCAATGAACCATTCTGTATGCGATCGAGTCCTACTCCATAATCAAATCCAAGCAAGCCGAACATCGGTAAGAAGAAGCGCACCCCAACACCCACATCTCTGCGAAGGCGGAAAGGATTATAATCTTTATAATTATACCAACCATTGGCCGCTTCGAAAAAAGCTTCACCATAAATTGTGCTGCTCGGATTTGTGGCAAACGGATAGCGCAATTCCAAAGTGTATTTATTAAATATAATAAAGAATTCGGAAGCTGACTGCTGGTCAGGATTCACCCTCGGATCCGAGTTCTGGTATACAGGATATCCTCTCTGGGATATGATGTCATAACCAAGTAATCCGAAATTATTCGTCAGACCTGCATCACCCAGTTGAAAGCGTTCGAAGGGTGAGTAATCCAGTTTGCTCGTATACCGTCCCATGAAGCCATATTTCATTGCTGCCTTCAACACAAACTGTCGGCTTTTGTCGGCTCCCATCGCCTTGCCAATCGGGATATACCATTCACTGGTGACGCGCCATTTGTGATATTCCGGCAATTTAAAATTCTGCTGATCGGAATAATTGGAATTAAACAGCGAATAGGGAGGAGTAACCTGCGCGCTTATCAGGAAATTGGAACCCTGTCTTGGGAAGATCGGTTGATCCAGCGAATAGCGGTTCAATGCAATTTTGAAACTGAGGTTGGTTGAAAAGCCATTTCTGAAAGCGGGTGTAAATAATGAGTAATTAGTAAGATTATAACGGACATAGTTAAGCGAATAAGTTAATGTGAAATAATCATCTGGCCAGCTCAATCGTTTACCCAAAGCAACGGTAACTCCAAAGTTTTTTAAAGAGTTGCTATCACTGTATGCATATTTGTTGGTGCCATAATTGTATCCGCCCGTTCTGAATGCACTCCGGTATAAGCTGATAGTTAAAGAATTATTTTTCTTTCCGCCCAACCATGGTTCCGTGAAGGAAAGATTGTACGACTGGTATGCTTTTCCATTTGCCTGTATGCGCAAACTTAATTTTTGTCCATCGCCTGTTGGTAAAGGATCCCAGGCAGATTTATGCCAGATATTTTTAATAGAAAAGTTATTGAACGATACACCAACTGTTCCTGTTAATCCGATACCACCGCCCCATCCGGCAGATAATTCCAATTGATCGGATGATTTTTCTTCAACATTCCAGTTGATATCAACGGTACCATCTTCCTGGTTGGGAACAACATTGGGCGCAACTTTTTCCTGGTTAAAAAAACCAAGTTGCACAATCTCTCTTTGAGAACGGATCAGGGCTGTACGGCTGAACTGATCGCCGGGAACAGTGCGCAGCTCGCGGCGGATCACATATTCTTTGGTTTTTTCATTCCCTGTAATCGTTACATTTTTGATAGTAGCCTGCGGGCCTTCGGTCATGCGGATTTCAAAATCTATTGTGTCATTATATACTGCCGTTTCAACCGGGTCGACCCTGAAAAACAAATATCCGTCATCCATATACAAATCGGCTATACCGCCGCCGCTCTCTGCCGATATCTGCTTTCCAAGTTTTTTATTAAGTATATCGAGATTATATACATCACCTTTTTTGATCCCTAATAAAATCGATAAAACAGAATCAGGATATTTTGTATTACCCTTCCAGGAAACATTACCGAAATAATATTTTCTTCCTTCTTCCACTTTGATATCAATATTCATCTGGCTCTTCCTGTTGTAATATTGTGTATCGGCAACGATCGTTGCATCACGATAACCCATGGAATTATAGTAGTCCACTACCTTTTCTTTATCAGCGGCATATTTTTTTGCATTGAATTTTGAACTACTGAATAATTTAAACCTGAAATAAGGATCAACAAATTCCTTTGTTTTGGTAAAAGAAAGAAATCCCCAGTCATCAATATATTCTTTAAAAGTTATTTCTCTGTGCACGCCGAAATTGGTTGTATCCCTTGGAGGAAACAACGTGAAGCGTGTCATTTCCTTTGTGTCTTTCAATTGTTTTTTCAACTTGGACTCAGTAATGGCTTCATGACCAAAGAAATTAATCTGGTTGATATGAACTTTCACACCTTTTTGAATCAAAAAATTAAGTGATTCCGTATTGGGTGTTGATGGATCTTTTGCTGAGTTGATGGTTACAGCAACTCCCTGGTATCCCTTTTCAGCATAATATTTCTTGATGTTTTCTTCAGCGATTTGCTTCATGTTTTCAGTAATCACTCTTCCCTTTATCAATCCGGTTTTTGTTTTCAGATCATCGGATTCTGATTTGGATGCCCCTCTAAAATAAAAGTTCGCCAGTCTTGGTCTTTCAGTTACATTAATTTCTAAATAAATATCATTCCCGTTTATCCTGGTAAAATAAATACCTACGTTTGAAAAAAGATTTTGATTCCACAATTTATTAATGGCTTTACTGAAATTGTCGCCTCCGGGAATCATCACTTTATCTCCTACTGTTAATCCGGAAATAGAAATTAATAACGATTCATCAAGATATTTACTACCAGTAATTTTGATGCCTGCGATTATATATTCTTTGGGAGTTTTTGAATTGCCTAATGCTGTGAGATCAGGATCTACTGATATCGGTTGCGTTGTATCAGGCACCTGGGCTTTAGCAGAAGTGATCATCAATAAGCAGAGAATTGGTAAAAAAACACGAATCAATAAACGTCGTTGCATCCAAACGGTTTTAAAAGCGGCAAATTAAGGGGATTAATTAAAAGTCTTTGTTAAAAAACACGGACAGGTACGCGCTTACAGCGTTCATTCACAATGAATTTTGGCTTTCTGCACTAATTTCCTGTTTTAGTTGATCACTGGTCTTTCCAAAGCGTCTTTCCCTGCTTTGAAAATCGATGATTGCCTGGTAAAGATTCTCCTTACGGAAATCCGGCCATAGGATCGGGGTAAAATATAATTCAGCATAAGCGAGTTGATATAAAAGAAAATTACTAATCCGGTATTCACCACTTGTCCGTATCATCAATTCAGGATCGGGAAACGAAGCTGTGCTCAGATATTTGGGCAAAGTTTCATGTGTTATGCTTCCTTCATCCAGCTTGCCCGATTTGACATCCAAAGCAATCGATTTTATTGCCTCGGTTATTTCCCATCTGCTACTATAACTCAGGGCCATTACAAGATTCAATCCTGTATTCACTGCTGTTAACTGCAATGCCTCACGTAATTCTTTTTTTGCATACTCAGGCAACATTTGTACATCTCCGATTACATGCAGCCTGATATTATTCTTATTGAGCGTTGATACTTCTTTCCTTATCGTTTCAACCAATAATTCCATCAATCCCATCACTTCATATTCCGGCCGATCCCAGTTCTCGGTTGAAAAGGCGTATAGCGTAAGATACCCGATCCCAAGTTCTGCAGAAGCTTCAACAATATTGCGCACACTTTCTACTCCGTGATAATGACCATATAAACGGTCCTGTCCCTTTTCGCGGGCCCAGCGACCATTGCCATCCATAATTATAGCAATATGCCGGGGCAAGCGTTGCAAATCTATTTTATCTTTCAACGACTCCATCTGTGGCCTTTTTCAAGGGCACGAAGGTATTCATTTTTCATCAGTCAAACTCAGGAAAGAAGTAAAAGTTCTGGCAGTTGAAAGGTTTCATGTTTTGAGGCGGTGACGGCGTTGCAATTACTTTTTATTTAGCTGTAGGACAACGATATGAAGTAATATTAATTGATAAGGTTAGTTCGGCAATAACATATGAATCATTTTGATTTGCATATCCTCTTTGTCTTCCTTCAATGCCTATAGGTGTGCCGGTTTCATAAGAGCGGTCCTGCATTATTGCAGCAAGAGAAGGATTTCCATTCGGTAGGGTAACAAATTTATCGGTCCCGACATAAGTTTTGCTGACATCGTCCACATAATCTGAAGTAGTAAAGCGATAAGTAATTTCAAATCCCAGGTTCATTTTCGGATTGAGATTGTACTTAACACCAACTCCAAAAGGAAAACATACTGCCATTGTTCCATAAGGCTTCCTTGCGGGATAAGCCGCAGAACCCTGGCCCTCCGTACCCAATGCCCTGAGATATATTTTTTGTCCCTGGTAGTAAGCATAAGGATCATAGCTGAAAATACCGACGCCGAAAGTAATATAAGGAGTGAACCGGAAACGCGCATCACCCGGAACAAATTTGAAAAAGTTAAAATCTCCCTGCAATGCAAGTTCCCAGATATTGGTATTGAAACTTAAATTTCTGCGATGTTCAAATTCATTACTGGTATTGTAAATATCAGAATAACCCAGCTGTGCAAAATGGCCGCTTACTCTTGCTGCGACATAGTTTCCAAATTGCTTTCTAAAAAAAATTCCGAAATCAATTTTAGGCCGATTCAAATGAATATTCGGATTAAGATCTCCAAAATAATGTGCTGCTCCGGCAGAAATTCCAAATTCACCTTCCTGTACAGTGCTCTCCAACTGCGCCTGCACGTTCAATGAGCCAATAATCATCACAATGCCGGCAAAAATTAACTTCTTCATAACGCAATATAAAAGATTATGCTTTGGGTAAACGAATTATGGGATAATTTCTTTCATAGTATTTGTTAATTTCTTGTATCCAAACCCCATGAAAGTTTATTTCTCAATGTTTGTAAAAAATTATTTTCGTTAAGTCTTACAAGGCTCAGTGTAAATTCTTCGCGACGCACTGCCAATTGAACATTTTTATCTACCAATTCTTTACGGGAATCAAGAGCACAAATAAAATGGTCGGACCTGCCTTCTATTTCAAAAGAAATAATATTGTTATCTGGTACAACGATCGGTCGTACATTGAGATTATGCGGAGCAACGGGATTGATCACAAAACTTTCGGAATCGGGAAAAACAACAGGTCCCCCGCAACTGAGCGAATAACCGGTAGACCCCGTGGGTGTTGATACGATCAATCCATCGGCCCAATAAGTATTTAAAAACTCGCCATTCAAATACGTATGGATTTTAATCATGGGAGATGTATCTGTTTTATGAATTGCAAATTCATTTAATCCATAAGGGACTTTATTGAACAATGATTTATCTGCATCGAGGTGAATCAAAGAGCGTTTGTCAACTACAAAAGTACGGTTAACAAGTGCGGTAACAGCGGTAATCAATTCTTCTTTCCCGATGCCAGCTAAAAAGCCAAGCCTCCCGAAATTGATTCCTAACACAGGAATATTTTTATCGCGCACAAGAGAAACAGTATCCAGCAAAGTGCCATCGCCACCAAGACTGATAACAAAATCAATGGACCCATCCAGGTCCGATGATTCTTTGAAAACAGAAATAGATGAAGGGAGCTTGCAGCCGGCCTGGATCTTTTCATAAAAAGAATGGTAAATAACCGGTTCTATTTTTTGTCTCTTCAACTCATCAAATAAATGCTGCACTTCGCCCTGATCGGTTTCGTCAACGATGCGACTATATATAGCTACTTTCATTTTATTTCTTTTAGATTGAAACCCTGTTGGGGTGTAAGGCGTAGGGTATAGGGTATGACACACCTTACGCCTCATATCCTATACCTAAATCTTTTCACCCTAAAAGTCATTTCTTATATGAAAAAATAATCCTTTTTCTCCTAATTGATTGATGCTATATTCAAATCGAAAAACAAAATCATAAAAAGTTACCATATCTATGCCTACGCCTCCTGAATAAAGTGAACGATTAACGAGCGAATTGGCAGTAAAGTTCTTATTATAAACATATCCAAAATCAAAAAAGGTTTTTGCAAATATGCGTAAAGGTATTCTGTCATGCGTTGTACCACGCAAAAATGGGATATCGAAATTAAATAATTCTCTCAACAGCGTATTTCTTGCAAGAACTGCAGCAACGCCATCTACTACATATTTTTCAAATCCATGCATATAAAAATCACCATAGCCAAGCAGCTGCTGATTGTAAAAAGGCTGATCAAATGGAACCCTGATAATAGCATAATTCTGACTTACAAAATTTGTTTTCTTCGCAATGGGAACACCTTCATTTGTTTTTATATACAATTGCGTCAAATTCATATCAGCGTTTATACCTCTGTGTAAAAACCCTGTTTCAAATAAAAAACCTTTTAGCGGGTACGGAACATAGTCAACATTATTATAATTCAGTACATAAGAAAGCTCGGGGTATGTGACACTTCTTTTATTATTATTAAAATAATATGGGGTGAAGACAGACACCGCGCTATCGATCCTTAGTTTATTAAAACTAAATCTAATAAAATGTCTTGTTCGTATTCCGGGACGGTAAAAATATCGCAAAGAAAAATTCCATTGTTCCCGCAGGTATTTCTTTGCATAGGATATGGTATCACTACTGACAAAGTATTGTTTATTTTTTACAGTTATTACGTTCAGTTCTTTGAGACCGTTATAAAAAAACCCTCCTCCGAATCCATGTTTCAATGCCTGGTCTGCAAATGGCAAGTCATATGCGAACTCCAGCTGGTTGGAGTAGCCGGTAATGAGCCACAATCTTATATTATCGTTTCGCCCTGTAAAATTGTGCTGGGAATATTTTAATCCGTAATCAATTCGTTTGAGGCTGAAATGCTGATCTGCCCATGCTGTCAGGTTACGATCAACAGGTCGTATATAAGGAAGTGGAAAAATATACCAGCGCTCTTTCAAATCTATTTGAATATCTACAAAAAATCCCCGGAAACCTTTCAGTGAAATAACCACGTCATTGAATAAGCGCGTATTGATAAGGCGTTCCCGGGCTTTTACAAAAGCTTTGACCAGGTCTGCCATATAAATTGAATCCCCGGTTTTGAAAGACAGCTCACGTTCTATAATGTATCCCCTGGTTTTGCTGTTCCCATTGATATGAATTTTACCTATTACATAAATAAATTTTTCATTTTTCCCGGAAACATCTGAAGAATCGCTTCTGGGAAGATTTAAAGGAACCTGCCCATGAACTACGCAAGAAAGTAAAGTAACTATTATGACAAGACAATATTTTCTCACCGTCCATATCATGGCTTTATTGCTGGCAGGTCTTTTATGGTTAAAAAAAATAATCAGGAGTGATTAAATGCTCAGGTAATTCATCAGGTGGTCATAATTATTGCGTAATTCATTTTCATATAACTCTTCTCCGAAATAATATTTTACTTTGTATTCATATCGCTGGAAAGTAGCAATAATATCAGAAATTTCGAGCCTGTTGATTTTTAGCGTAATATAAAATGTAGAAGTATGTGGATCAAAATAGGTGTTCAATTGGGTGATTTGGGCATCATTGGTTTCAACCAATTTACTGATTTCTGAAAAAGAGAAACTCACTTTTTCCATTTCAAGTACAATGATTCCACCCGGATCAGTGGCTCCAATCATTTTACCTATTTGTTTTAAAAGATCCCCGGAGCTGATAGCGCCGATATATTCAAGTTCCTTATTTACTACAGGTATTACAGTAAGATTGAATTCATTTACCATTTGTACTGCTTCTATGAAATGGGTATCTGCATGAACAACTATCGTGGAAAATTCAGGCTGTAAGCGGGAAACGGGTGTATTATCGTCAGATGCATTCAATAAGCTTTCTTCATTGATCAGGCCAATCAGTTTGGATTCCTCAGCAACCACGGGTAAATGGGCCACGTGAAAATCAGTCATCAGTTCCTGTGCACGGGACACAGAATCATTCAGATGAAGCGAGGGAATATTGACAGATATAATTTCCTTATTTAACACAGCAAGGGTTTTAATCATTAGACGATATAACTCATGCTACTGCTGCAGGTTCATTCAATTTTGTCAAAAATTTATGCAATATATCATTGAATTCGCTGGGAACCTCCATCATGGGTGCGTGACCGCACCTATCGATAAAATGCAGTTCACTATTAGGAATCAATCGCTGAAATTCCCTTCCTACAAAGGGCGGGGTTATAGCATCATTGTTTCCCCATATCAATAACGTAGGTTGTTTGATTTGATTGAGTTCCTCCCCTAAATTATTTCGGATAGCACTTTTGGCGAGGGCTATAATCTTTAAAGCCTTCAGCCTGTTATTAACTATTTCATATACTTCATCGACCAATTCCTTACTCGCAGTTTTAGGGTCATAAAAGGTCAACTCCGTCTTTTTTCTAATATATTCATAGTCGCCTCTTTTAGGATAAGTATCCCCCATACCATTTTCAAATAAACCTGAACTGCCGGTAAGCGTAATTGATTTAATACGCTCAGGATGCTTGAGGACATGCAACAAGGCCACATGCCCTCCCAAGGAATTACCCAATAAATGCAGGTTCCTGTAATTTTTATGCTCGATAAATTTATGTGTAAATTTCTCCAATCCTCCCACGGTCGTATGCAACAAATCTAGTTCGAACAGGGGTAGTATGGGTACGACCACTTTATAGTGCTTGCTGAAATAATTAATCAATTCCATGAAGTTGCTCAAAGCGCCGAAAAGGCCGTGCAATAGTACCAATGGTTCCCCATCGCCTTCTTCAATAAATTTGAACTTTTCTTCTTGTTTGATTTCGTAATGCATCTCGTGGTTAAAATATCGCCTTAATTATTCGCTAAAATAAATGATTTAAGGCAAAAATCATCTCTTCCTAAACAATAACGATTTTTTCAGTGCAAATTTACAATAACTGTGGAATACCAAGCTTTTGCCATAACAATTATATAATAAGCAAGAATGAATATTGTTGAACCTAAAAACAATTGAAAGTCCCCGAAGCCCGCACGGATATTTTTTTTGTGATATGCAATCCTATTTAGCCCACTAATATTATAGACTATACGACGCGGTCAATGAATAAAATTTCCTGTTTGGCAATATATTGTTGTATTGGTTGCAGATAAAAAAGAATTGGTTTTGTTCACAGTTTGGTGCATTTGGTCAGGCAGCATTTTTTGCAATACCTGCAAAAAAATCTTCCAATTCAGCAAACATATTTCTAAAAATCGGAACAACCTTACCTATCCCGTTGATGATTGCAGGGCCCCAGGGCTCTACAAATGAATAGACTTTGGAAGAAGCTATTGAATTGGGTGAAATGATATGTGCACGTGTTCCATAGAATAAGACAATGCTATACACCGCAATAAAAAGTGATACATAGAGTATAACTCCCCCCATTTTGTTCAGCCATCCCATAAATGCAAAATTAAGGCCGGCTTCTATAATGTTTGCAATCCATCTTACTAAAAAAACAACTGCTACGAATACAAGTATAAATGCAAGTATGGGCAACCACTTTGAATGTAAATGAGCATCGGCCTTCAAATGATCAGCTACAACTGCTGATAATTTAATCGCCGCTGCCAATCCTGCAATGCAAGCCACCATTGAAAAAATCGCCACAATCAGGCCACGCTGCATTCCCCTGAAAACAGCTGCAAGCATGAGCAGAATAAAAACAATATCAATCATCATTGGAATAAGCTAGTAGCAAGTGGCTAGTGGCTAGCAGGACTGTTCTCGCCACCAGCCATTTACCACTCGCTATTTTTATTTTGATAACAAATCTTTTACCACCGCACTGATTGTTTTACCGTCTGCCTGCCCACCGAGTTGTTTGGTTGCCGCAGCCATGACCTTGCCCATATCTGCCGGAGAAGATGCACCTAAATTTGCAATAAGTCCGGACAGAATAATCTTTAATTCATCCGCATCCAATTGCTTTGGTAAAAATTTTTCAATAATATCGATTTCTTCCTGTTCTTTTTGGGCAAGGTCGGTCCGGTTTTGCTGTTTGTAAATTTCCAACGAATCTTTGCGTTGTTTGATCAATTTCTGCAACAATTTCAACTCGTCGGCTTCCTTGATTTCACCATTTGCTCCTTCGGCTGTTTTAGCCAGAATGATGGCAGCTTTAATGGCCCGCAAGCTTCGTAAACCTTTTTCATCCTTCGCCAGCATAGCTGTTTTCAGATCGGCCATTACTTTTTGTTCCAAATCCATACCAAAAAAATTTTATGGTTTATATTTTATTTTCTTTTAATTGTTGTGCCCTGAACTTATTGTAAAAATCTTTTGCAAATTTTTTCATATCATTCATCAATTCTTCATCCTGTGTGGCACGTTGATAGGTATCAGCCATAGTTATCAGTGTCTGGTAAAAAAAGTCCGCCATCTCATCCATCATCATATCTTTCGTCCAAAGATCAATACGCAATGCGGTTTTATCAGATCCGTCCCAAAAAGAAAGCATCATGGCTTTGGCATTATTCGCCATATCAGCAGTGGAGTCGCTGGCACTCCAGTTAATCGTTTCAGGAATTTTCTCAGCATCCAATAATACATCAATGTTTATAGAGGATTGTTTCATAATAGTAATTTGAAAAATTCCGGGCAAAGTTACTATGAAAGGTTCAAGATTAAATTTTGATCTTTATTTGTTCTAAAATATTCTTATCCGACAAATTTCACAATTAATGATTGAATGCATTTACCAGGCCCTCCCATAATTTTGTCAGCTGCTGTTTCCTGCTGAATTGTTTTATAATGTTTCTACCATTTTCGATCATCGCATTCCGCAAGCCTTCGTCCTTATATAACAGCATCATCCGATCCGCCAATTCTTCTATATCTGTAAAACTTGCGTACAAAACAGCATTTTTATCCATTTCTTCAGGGTATCCCTCTACATTGGTAATTACCGGGACATGCATGGTAAAAGAATTTAACAAGGCAACATCTTGTGCTATTGGTTGAAGTAATCCATAAGCCGCAGAAGATATTTTTTTGAAAGCGACTTCATCCAAATGATCGTACAAATGCACATCTGCCCGGTATTTAAATCCTTCTAACTTATCTGAAAATTTTTTTTTCTCATTGAGGTCGGTAATCACCAATTGCATATTGGATTGTTGTCTTTTTTTAAATTGCGAAAATGCTTTCATTAAGTTGATTAATCCTGGAAGTAAAAAATCATGTTGAGTAACCAAAAAGTATTCCCGTCCTTTTGTATAAACCTTTTTAATTTCTTCTCTTTCTTCCCATGTAAGAGGATAACAGGTTTCATCAGCTACCGGAGGTATTAAAATTATTTTATTATGAGTATAAGAACCATCAGCTACCAGGGTTTTTTTATTTTTCTCGGAATTAACAAATATAATTTTGGCATTTTTTAAAGTTTCTTGGAGCTTTTTTTGGATCCATTCAAAATATTTTTTTTTAAAATAATTGTCTTTTTCTATTCCAGGTATCCAAATGCATTGCGGTATATCAATGAATGAAGAGGCAATGCCAGTCGTAATCAAAATATCTGCTTTTACGTTTTTTAAAATTGCGGGAACCTGCCGCTGATACCAGATTTTCCAACCGGCCAGCCCGGGCAAAGATTTTTTTATAATTAAATTTTGATGAAGAATATCTGTCGGAATTTTATCAGTCAAAAAGAAAAATTCCACTTGTGGTTTTGCCTTTTGCAGATAAAAAAGTGCATCGATAATATAGCAACTGTAGTGTTCAGTAAAAATATTTTTATAAAGTGCTCTGCAATCAATTACAATTTTCATAACAGTATGTACAATAAAAGAGGAGGATGTTATTCTAAGTAATACACCTAGAGGCAACTAATTGTTTATCATTATTTTGGGGTTTTACCAGATAGAAAATTGTGGTTTTTACTATGCCCGGAAGTTAAGTATAACTGCGCTGGAATCGTGCCATTTGTTAGATAAATTTGTATAGTTCGAATCCGTCTCCGTCACCTAAAATCTGTATCTATGAAACACGTTTACATTTTGATAATCGTGGGATTGGCTTTCATAGCTGCTTCTATTCCACAAAGTACTTTTGCACAATGCACCTGTTCTTCTGGTTTACCTGCAACTGCAATTTCACAGTCGGTAACAATAGCGCCAACGCTGGCGAGTACATTAACATTTACATTTCAACAATTTGATCCTTCGATAGGAGACTTGAGCTGTGTCAGGCTCCGGGATACTATTTCGGGGACTTCTACATCAAGCGCTCTTAACTCAGGGCCTGATAGCACCGCTTTCCTTTTTCAATTAACGCTTGCCAGTAAAATTACTGCGCCCGGTATTGTCATTAATAAAGTTTTTAATAAAACCTACGGGTATGATACGTTATCCCCTTATGGCGTCCCAGGTTATAAAATTACTTACGGACCGGATAACATATTCAATGGTAGTACTGGTACTGGTTCAACCGGGGGTAATGCGGCCTATTTAGGAACAGGAACAATTGGCACGTCTTATACAGTTAGCGGAGGATTGATTACACTTGATGGTGGTGCCAATGATACCACGACTATTGTAACAACCATTTGGGGCACACTTAATTTAACCTATTACTGGTGTCCGTCTCTCCCACTTGCTACAGCAATTTCCAATTTTTCGGCCTCCAAAAAAGACAACTATGTGATGCTGCAATGGATTGCAGCCAATGATCAAAATAATATCAACTATGAAATTGAATACAGCAGAAATGGAGAAGATTACGCACCAGTCGGAAATGTACCGGCTAACATTGCTACAGCAGGTACTGTTACACAATACCAATATAAATACAACCCTTCTCCGGCTGATATGGGAGAAATATACTTCAGGATCAAACGCACAGACGCAAGTGGAAATATCAGTTATTCGATGATTAAAGTTGTAAACCTCAGTGCTACTCATCGTATAGGAATTCAAACGTATCCTAACCCGGTTGTAAAAACCGTAATGGTTCAGTTTGATGAAAACCAAAACGGCAATTTTATGTTGGAGTTGGTTAATATTACTGGTCAGGTAATTCAGCAGAAGTCTGTTGTTCTTTCAGGAAGTAATATGACAAGGCTTGATTTAGATACTCATCCTATTAGAGGATTGTATTTCCTCCGTGCCAAAAACATCAGCAACAATAAACAGTACGTTACTAAAGTAATGATAAACTAATGCACAAATTACGAATGTGCGAATTCTTTGATTCTATTTATTCAAATGAATTCGCACATTCGCACATTTGCGGATTAGCCCATTTTCCCGTAGGTTTGTGAAAATAAAAAGTGATCATGGAATACAATACTACGAGGAATCACCTGGTTATGAGGGAATATGGGCGGCACATTCAAAAGATGATAGAATATCTGCTGGTATTGGATGATGAAGAAAAACGTCAACGCAACTCACAATCTGTAATTGAATTGATGGGATTCCTCAATCCTCATTTAAAGAATGTAGAAGATTTTCGACATAAACTTTGGGATCATTTATTCCTGATATCTGATTTTAAACTGCAGGTGGCTTCTCCTTATCCGATTCCAACAAGAGAGACGTTGAAAGCCAAACCTAAACCACTTCCCTATCCTAAACGCTATCCCAAACATTCGCATCTCGGCAAAAACCTTGAACTTATTATCAATAAAGCTTTACAGGAAGAAAATCCTGAAAAGAAAAATGGATTTGCAAATGCAATCGCATATTATATGAAGCTTGCTTATAATAACTGGCATAAGGAAACAGTGCATGATGATGCCATCCAAAGTGAATTAAGCAGCATTACCGGCAATCAGCTTGAATTTACAAATACGCCTTATGTAAGGAGTTTCAGAGCCAGTGATAACCGTGGTGACAGAGATCGTGACAGGGGAGACAGAGGAGGTTATGGGGATTACCGAAATAAACGCAATCAAAAATTCCAGCAAAGAAGTAATAACCGAAATAATGACAGAAACGACAGAGGTAATAATAAATTCAAAAAGAAAAGATTTTGATCAATTGAAAAATTGAAAGGTTAATAAATTGAAAGGTTGACAATAATACTGTCAACTTTTTTATTTAAGCTTGTAGTGTTAAGTCAACTTAAATAAATTTGCAATACTTCATCGTGAGACGTCAACCGTAAGTATTTCACGTTTGACGTCTCACGTCTCACGATTGACATAATACAGTTAGTTTTTCAAACTTCAACCATACACATGTATTCATTCGAAGTTACGGGAGGCAAAAAATTAAAAGGAGATATCGTTCCACAAGGCGCCAAGAATGAAGCTTTACAGGTAATCAGTGCAGTTCTGCTAACTCCTGAAAAAGTTACCATCACCAATATTCCTGACATCCTCGACGTAAATCTCCTGATCGAATTATTGAGCGAGATGGGTGTTAAGGTTGAAAGGCCACAACGCGATACATGCATATTCCAGTCCGATGATGTAAATATTGATTATCTCCATAGTGAAACCTATCGCAAAAAAAGTGGCAGGCTTCGCGGATCGGTGATGGTAGCAGGGCCAATGCTTTCGAGGTTTAGAAAAGCTTTTATACCAAAACCGGGTGGCGACAAAATTGGCAGGAGAAGATTGGATACACATATTGTCGGATTTGAAAAGCTGGGTGCAGAGTTTGAATATATTACTGAAGACGGTTTCTTTCATCTGCACGCCCCAAAGTTGCAGGGAACATATTTGCTTCTGGATGAGCCATCTGTTACCGGCACCGCCAATATCGTTATGGCAGCTGCGATGGCAAAGGGAATAACAACTATTTATAATGCAGCTTGCGAACCATATATCCAGCAATTGTGCAAAATGCTGAATAGGATGGGTGCAAACATCGGCGGCATTGGCAGTAATCTTTTAACCATTGAAGGAGTAACTTATCTTGGAGGTACCGAGCATCGCATGCTGCCCGATATGATCGAAACAGGATCTTTCATAGGTCTTGCCGCCATGACGCAAAGTGATATAACCATCAAAAATGTGGGCCTGGAAAATATAGGAATCATTCCCGAAAAATTTATGCAACTTGGAATTCAAATGGAATTTATTGGAGATGATATTCATATTCCTTCGCAGGAGCTTTATGAAATACAAACTTTCCTCGATGGTTCCGTACTCACGATCTACGATCAGCCATGGCCGGGATTAACTCCTGATTTATTAAGTATTATTCTTGTTGTAGCCACACAGGCAAGAGGCAGTGTACTCATTCATCAAAAAATGTTTGAAAGTCGCTTGTTCTTTGTTGACAAGTTGATCGATATGGGTGCCCAGATAATTTTATGCGACCCGCACCGGGCCGCAGTAATTGGTCTTGCGAGAGAGCAAAAATTAAGAGGCATTACCATGAGCAGTCCGGATATCCGTGCCGGGGTATCTTTGTTAATTGCGGCATTGAGTGCAGAAGGAAAAAGTACTATTCAGAACATTGATCAAATCGATAGAGGATACCAGTATATTGATGAAAGGCTGAAAAAACTGGGCGCTGATATTGTTCGTCTTCCGGGATAATGTCCCATTGAACGATATCGTTGAGTTATAGTACTTGAATATTGAGTGTTGATTTTACCTTTTCCAAAGTTTAAAACTTTGGAAAAGGTAAAATCAACACTCAATATTCGTTCTGAAATTCTGTAAAACATTATCTTTATTTAATCGAAATGCATCCAGGTCATCTTCATTCAAGGCTCATAATCATAACGGCTCCTTCGGGTGCCGGTAAAACTTCCATCACACGTTATTTACTAAAAAAGTTTCCAGACCTTGCGTTTTCTGTTTCTGCGGCCACACGTCCGCAACGAAGCGATGAAAAAAATGGTGAGGATTATTATTTTATTAGCGTGGACGAGTTCAAACAAAAAATACAACATAATGAATTCGTTGAATGGGAAATGGTATATGAAGGGAAATATTATGGAACATTGAAAAGTGAATTATTACGCATATGGGAAAATAACCAGACCCCGATCCTCGATATTGATGTAAAAGGCGCTATTCATGTAAAGCAACAATATCCCGATACATCAATTTCTATTTTTGTAGAACCCCCTTCAATCGAAGAACTCAAACGCCGCCTGCAAATAAGAGGAACCGAAACTCCTGATGGAATGCAGGACCGGATCAACAAAGCAGCCTTCGAATTATCTTTCAGGCATCATTTCAGCAAAATCATTGTAAATGATAACCTGGAAAAAGCCTGCAATGAAGCTGAGGCGGTTATTAAAGGATTTTTAATGGCGACTGAAGAAGGTAAAAGGTAAAAGGCTAAGGGCATGTCATACCTTATGCCTTATACCCTCTACCCACCCTATTGCCCTCTTCATTTTTTCAGATTATATTCGTAGTTGCAATGATCAATACTAATACGCTTATCTGGATCATCATAGCCTGGTTGATGATCATTTTCTTTACAGGAATAGAAATCGCTTTTGTAAGCGCCAACAGACTTACTATTGAACTAAAAAAAAAGCAGGGCGTCAGCAGTAGTATTATTTTATCCCGTTTCCTGGAATATCCTTCGCGGTTCATTGGAGCCGCATTAATCGGCTTTAATATTTTCCTCGTCATCTTCGGATTATTGGTTGGGGAAACATTGTCTCCCTTATGGGAATTTATTATTAAAAAAACCTCTATACCCCAGGCATGGGTAGATATTTTCAGACTATTGTTTGAAACTTTAATGTCTGCATTATTTATTTTATTTTTCGGAGATCTTTTTCCGAAAGCCCTATTTCGCGCAAATAGCGACAGCCTGCTTACTTTTTTTGCAAGTGTCACCAATTTCCTTTTTAATATTTTTTATCCGATTACTTTATTCTTTGCTGCTATTTCGGAATGGATATTAAAATACGTATTCAATGTGCGTTTTGACAGTCGGAAAGAATTATTTTCCAGGGCCGACCTCGAACATCTTTTCCAGGATACAGGAGATGCTGATGAAAACAGCCAGGAATTAAATACCGAATTGTTTGAAGCAGCACTCTCTCTGCCCAAAGTGAAGATAAGAGAATGTCTTGTTCCAAGAAAAGAGATTGAAGGAATAGATTTGAACCTTTCCATTGAAGATGCCAGGAAGAAATTTGCAAATACCAACCTCAGCAAACTGGTAATATATGAAGGCAATATTGATCATGTGATGGGATATATTCACCAGTTGGATCTTTTTAAAAGTCCTCCAACCATCAAATCTATTTTATTACCAATTCCAGCTGTACCGGAAAGTATGAGCGCAACAGATCTTATAAATAAATTTTCCAAGGAAAGAAAAAGCATCGCCTGGGTAGTAGATGAATTTGGTGGCACCGCTGGTATTGTAACCATGGAAGACCTGCTCGAAGAAATATTTGGAGAGATTAAAGATGAATATGACACCGAAGAATTTGAAGAAAAAAAATTATCGAATGATGAATTCATATTTGCAGGTCGGCTGGAACTTGATTATCTCAACGAAAAATATGATTTTGAATTTCCAGAAAACGAATCAGAAACCTTATCTGGTTTTATAATCAATCGCCATGAAACCATTCCCCGGTTGAAAGAACGAATCATCATTGATGATTACGAGTTTGAAATACTTGCCGTAAGCGATACCAGAATTGAGATGGTGAGAATGAAGATTCTTAAATAAGGTTTTAGGTGTGAGGTAAAAGGCGTAGGGTATGACTACACCCTACGCCTTTTACCTCACACCTTATTCTTAACCTGGCCATATACTCTCCAATTAGCCAATGTTAACCCCTAGTTAATCAACCACTTATTTTTTAAATTTCTGTTTCTTTTATTGAATTTCGTCACCGAAGGAAATTTTAGAGCAACTTAATATGTTCTTTCATAATTCCCTTCACATTTGGGGGATTTTTTTCATAGGTCAGTTAGGAGTATAAAAGGCACTCTTTTTAGAGTGCTTTTCTTATTTATGGCCCGGTCAATAAAATTTCAGATGTATTTCCATCGTAGTCATTTTAAAATTACCTTTGCCACTCTTTTTTTAGGAGTATCTCACAGAAATGGCTTTAAAATTATTTAACAGGAATCCGGACCAACCGGAAATGTCTTTTGTTGACCACCTTGAAGCGTTGCGGTGGCATATTGTACGATCTGTTCTCGCAATAGTGGTCGTAGCTGTTTTCATTTTTGTCAAGATCAATTGGATATTTGATAAGGTAATCTCCGGGCCATTGCATCCGGACTTTGTAAGTTATACTGCCTTATGCAGGTTTGGTCGTGCTATACATATCGGCGACGCACTTTGCATGCAATCGATTGATAACCTCAAATTACAAACAACAACTTTCGGCTCGCAATTCATATCAAGTATTACAATAGCTTTTATGGGAGGTTTTGTTGTAGCCTTTCCCTATATTTTCTGGGAATTCTGGCGCTTTGTAAAACCAGCTCTTTCGCCAAAAGAATTGAAAAGTTCGCGCGGTGCTATTTTCTGGGTTACTTTTTTCTTTCTGCTGGGAATCGCTTTCGGATATTTTCTACTGGCCCCATTCACTTTTAGTTTTTTGTGGAATTACAGGCTCGGCATTACGGGGTTACTCGAAACAAGACCCACACTAGATGATTATATAGATAATCTTATTGATATTCTCATTGGTTCAGGAATAGCATTTCAACTTCCTTTAATAAGTTATGTATTAACCCGTATAGGACTGATAACACCAACCTTTCTTCGTACTTACCGAAAATATGCATATGTAGCTATTTTATTTATTGCAGCTATCATCACACCTTCACCTGACTGGATGAGCCAGACCATTGTTGCACTTCCATTGATCATTTTATATGAGATTAGTATACGCATATCCGCGCGCGTTGTGAAACAAAGGGAAAAAAGAGATAAAGAAGAATGGAGTTAAATAATCTGAACCGGGATTCTAAACGATTATACTGATTTCTAACTTTTCCAAAGTTTAAAACTTTGGAAAAGTTAGAAATCAGTATAATCGTTTAGAATCCCGGTTCAGACAATTCAATGTAATTTGCATTCACAATAAATATAATGCACTATGTCATCCTCCTTCGATCTTTCCAAACCCGTTGCTATTGGCAGTGATCACGCAGGTTTTGAGTATAAAATGGAATTGATTAAATGGCTTAATAAAAAAGGAATTCAGGTTCAGGATATGGGAGTACATGAAAATAAGTCTGTGGATTATCCTGATTATGCCCATCCTGTTGCCACAAGTGTTGAAAAAGGAGAATCCGCCTTCGGCATTTTATTATGCGGTACTGGCAATGGTGTTTGCATGACTGCTAATAAACATCAGGATATAAGAGCAGCTATGTGTTGGGACAGTGATGTGACAAAGCTTGTACGACTACACAATAATGCCAATATAATCTGTCTTCCTGCCCGTTTTATTGCGCTGGAATTAGCAAAAACCCTCATTGAAATTTTTATAGAAACGACTTTTGAAGGAGGCCGCCATGCGAGAAGAGTGGATAAGATTGCCTGCGCATAAATTAAATATTGAGTGTTGAATATTGATTATTGAATGTTTTTAGGTGCATCATCAAAAAACATTCAATAATCAATATTCAGGTATAAGAAGGTCTTACTCTTTATGCTTTTTCATAATCCCCATTTTCATTTCACAGCGTTCTATATCCTGTTTATAATCTTTAATCTTTTCATCATTCTGACTGGAAAGAATCGCCTTTTCAAAAAAGTAAACCGCTTTGTCGAAATTTAACTTTTGTTCTTCAATCAGCGCATAACGTCCATACACCCACGATTTTTCGATGGTGCGGATCTTTAAACATTTTTCAAGATGAACATTCAATTCATCAAATCTTTCCATATCCATTAATAAAGCCGCCAGGTGAAAATATGGATGAGGATACAGAGAATCTCCTCTCATGGCAGTAAGAAAATGATTTTCTGCTTTAGCGTAATCATCAAACTGTGTTTTATATAACCAGCCGAGTGAATTATGCGCAGGTGCACTGGATGGTTCATCGTATAATATACTTTCATACTTCTTAAATGCTTCGGCATAATTATTATTCTTGATATCAGCTTCCGCTTCGAGATATAATTCTTCCATATTTGTATTCATAAGCTTTATTTTACCATCCCATGATCCATGCAAAAATCAAGGGAGCTACGATAGTTGCATCACTTTCAACAATAAATTTCGGTGTATCGATTCCCAGTTTGCCCCAGGTTATTTTTTCATTCGGTACTGCACCGGAATAAGAACCAAATGAAGTAGTAGAGTCAGATACCTGGCAAAAATAGCTCCAGAAAGGAACATCATGCCATTCCAGATCCTGGTACATCATCGGCACCACGCAGATCGGAAAATCGCCTGCAATACCGCCTCCTATCTGGAAAAAACCAACTCCTTTACCACCTGAATTTTTCCGATACCAATCCGTAAGCCAAACCATGTATTCTATTCCGCTTTTCATGGTTGTTGGCTTTATCTCTTCTTTAACAACATAAGAAGCAAAAATATTGCCCATTGTACTATCCTCCCAACCTCCAACAACAATCGGGAGGTTTTTTTCTGCTGCAGCAATCATCCAGCTATCTTTCGGATCGATTTCATAATCTTTTTCCATCACTTTACTGAGTAATAATTTATACATGAATTCATGCGGCAGATATCTTTCTCCTTTGGCATCAGCGTCCTTCCATAACCTGACTATATTATGTTGAATCTTCCGGAATGCCTCTTCTTCAGGAATACAGGTATCTGTAACCCGGTTCAAACCCTGATCTAATAATTCCCATTCCTGCTGAGGTGTAAGATCGCGATAATGCGGAACTCTTTTGTAATGCGAATGTGCTACAAGGTTCATAATATCTTCTTCCAAATTTGCACCGGTGCAGGATATAATATGCACCTTATCCTGCCGGATCATCTCAGCCAATGATAATCCCAGTTCTGCTGTACTCATTGCTCCTGCCAGAGTAATCATCATTTTTCCTCCTTCCTGCAAATGCTTTTCATATCCTTTGGCCGCGTCTATCAGCGCAGCTGAATTAAAGTGACGGAAATGATGTTGTATAAATGTTGAAATGGGTCCTTTTTTCATAAATATATTTTAGCATGGACTTTTGCAATCCAGGCAGCAAAAATAAATTTTTTCAGCATGCCCGGGCAAGATTTTATAAATGAAGGATTCCATCTTATTTTAAAAAAAGAAAATCCCCTAAAAAGGGGATTTTCATATTCCAACTAAAACCTGCTTGAGAAAAACTTAATAAGTGGTTCAGAGGATTTGCACTTATACCGATTATGATCCTTTATTTTTTTTCTGTTTTATAAACACTCCACTCAAAGCCAGTTGATTTCAATATCAGCGTTTCTTCTGCATTTTGCAGCGTAGCATAATAATTGGTTTGTGCTTCAGAAGCCATTTCAAACAAGTCGGAAATCCAATATCCCTTATAATCTTTCTTAAAACTTGTCATCAGGTTGATCGGTAACTGGTCAGAAAGAATATTGCGTGCAACAGCTAACAAGTGGCCATTTTCATTGCTGTAATAAGCGAACATTACCTGTTCATTTAAGCTAAATGTAACTTTAACATAATTTTTATGCTGTTCCCAGTTTGCATTCTTTGCGCTTGCGAAATCCTTAGTGAAAGCGGCAGATGCCTGTTGATTCACTTCCTTACCCTTGTCGGCATAAGCTTGAGTGAACACTGTTACCATTATTACCGACATAATTAAAATTATCTTTTTCATGATTCTGGTTTTTTATAATTTATAAATTTTTATTTTCTGTTTATTATGACGCCGACTTTTGATTGTATGTTACAGCTGGGTTCTTTTTTTCTCTTTTTTTATCAAAACTACATCTGCAGTACTGCCGGGTCAAGCTCAATTCGGCAACAAAGAAGATAATGGCGGTAAAAGAAGGTATTATACCGGCCAATGAAGCATGCATTATTTTTTTTGTCTTTGTCGTAATATTCTCCGAATATCTCTTTTGATCTTTGAAGCATTGAAAACGCTCTGCCCAACCCTGATTTGCAGGAATTAAAAGCCTCTTCAGTATCACCATTGAAGTTTAAATAAGAATTAGTTGTTGCCATTTTTTAAATTTTAGTTGTTAATAATTACGTTGAATGTATTTTTTAATCATTGACAACTCAAAAATAATAGCGAAAAATAGTTTTGACGGGGTGTGAAAAGGACTTGTTTAGGGTTAACTGCGACTTTGCAAAGTTTTTCCTTTTCAATAATCTTTAAATACATAGTTCTCATTCTTCGTTCCCATTTCTTTTCTCACTAAAAAGAAATCCCGCCCGGGGCGGGATATTCTTTCATTTCCATCCGCCAACTGGCGGACCAACTTAGAGAACTATATTATTTTTCTTTTCTTTTCTTTCTTATAAACGTTCCACTGATTAAGGCCATCCGATTGCAACACGATTCTTTCTTCGCCATTTTCAACAGTAACATAATAAGTAGTTTGATCTTCTGTTGCCATCTCAAATAAATCGGAGATCCAGTAATTTGCGTAATTGTTCTTAACCCCGGTTAATAAATGAATTGGGAGTTGATCAGAAAGAACATTGCGCATAACTGCCAATAATTCGCCTTCCTTATTATAGTAAGCAAACATCACATGATTATTCAAGCTGAAAGTAACCTTTGCATAATCTTTTTGTTGCTGCCAACTTACATTTTTTGCGCTTAGAAAATCTTTATTGAAAGATGATAATGCGCGTTGATTAACTTCTTCACCCTTATTAGCGAAGGCACTGGTCAGTCCGATCGTCAATATCACTGCCAATGCTAAAATTGTCTTTTTCATGATTCTGATTTTTTATTTTTTTGATTGTTTATGTATTATAGTCGCAAGCATTTCTCGAATGTTGCAGCTCTTAAAAAAATTTTTAAATTTTATTCTTCTATAACTTTGCTATTCCTCCTCATCTACGCTTCCTGCGTTCGATTGTCCCGTGATTGTTTATATGATAATGCAATGCCACTTTTTATTATATTGATCATGAGTATTTTAGAAATTCCGTATTTCGGCTAGTGTTCGCTTTTGATATATTTGCTGTTTGCAAATGATACAATCGAACTGTTCTACACTGTCAATTTAAAAAATGTTTCCGCAAACACTCACTGATCTTTCTACATATATTCGAAACCATATAGCAAATCTAATATCAGCAACAGGCGCTTTCAACCCGAATATTGCTGATCATTGCAGGCGCAAAAATATTTTGTTATGAAGGGATTACAAGTTAATAATGATCAATGGCATGCATTGTTAATATATGTTAATGGATACTACGCAACCTTTAGCTATCATCCGAAACCCTTTACCTGCCTGCATCTTACCTCTATCAACATATCGTTCTGAAATAAAAGGTTACACATTCCTGTTATATTTCCCTTTAAAAGATTAAAACATGCCCGCCTGCTAACCTGCTTATATGACCTTGATGTTTTCGGAACAATTGACGTTATCTATTATATCTTTATTGAAGAAATAAATTTAAAATATTTGAATTACCTGGCACATGCATATCTGTCTTTTAAAGAACCCGGTATCCTTGCAGGGAATCTAATCAGTGATTTTGTTAAAGGAAAGAAAAAATTTAATTATCCCCTGCCGGTTCAAAGAGGTATTGCCCTGCACAGAATGATAGATGAGTTTACGGACAATCATAAGGTAACAGCGACTGCAAAAAAATTTTTTAAACCCGCCTACGGACTATACGCCGGGGCCTTCATGGATATTGTGTACGATCATTTCCTGGCTAATGACAAGAGAGAATTTCCAGGGGATACATTAGCCGAATTTGCAATGCTCACTTATGAACAACTTGAACCCTATAAAACTATTTTCCCTGAAAACTTTCAAATGATATTTCATTATATGCGAGCGCAAAACTGGTTATATAATTATCAATTCAAAAAAGGAATTCATAATAGTTTTGCCGGTATGGTACGGAGGGCAAAATTCATCAATGATCCGCAACCTGCTTTTGCAATTTTTGAAAATCATTATGATGATTTAAGAAATTACTACGAAATATTTTTCCCGGATATCAGGAATTTTGCCCTGGATCAATTAAAGAATCTGCAAAATCCAGATCAAAAAAATCCAGATATGGGGTAATCAGTTTAAATTTGCCGACTATATTGAAGATATATGAAAAAGATAATTGTATTCGCGACGCTGATAATATTTGCTGTAACGGCAAACGCTCAACCTAAGTTTCCTCCACTGGACCAATCGCCCATGGATATGAGTTATTATCCTATTGATTATCCTGTTTTAAAGATACAGGACAAAGCAAAAGAGCCTTTGGTTTCAAGAATAATATACGGCCGGCCGCAAAAAAATGGGAGAATAATATTCGGAGATCTTGTGCCATATGGATCTGTGTGGCGTCTTGGAGCCAATGAAGCAACTGAAATCGAATTTTTTAAAGACGTAAAAATCGGGGGAAAAAAAATTACTAAGGGCAAGTATACTTTATATGCACTTCCTGAAGCCGATAAATGGACAATTATCCTGAATAAGGAAACCAATACCTGGGGAGCCTTTAAATATGATACCAAAAAAGATTTACTGAGAACGGATGTGCCGGTGCAAAAACAAACTGATACATCTGATGTATTCACCATTGTATTTGAAAAAAATATTCCCAATAGTGCCAACCTGGTAATATCATGGGAAAATGTATTTGTAGAACTGCCATTTAGCTGGTAAAAGAATCAAGGGACAAGGCACAAGATACAAGGCGCAAGTTTCAAGGTGCAAGTCATTGAATAAATTTTGGACCCCGGAACTTGTGCCTTGTATTTTGTGCCTTGTTCCTTATTTAAATATTTAACTCCTTACTTCAATGTGTGGAATCGCCGGCATTATATCACCTGATTCTTCTTTAATCTCAGCAAACCGTCTGAAAAAAATGACGGAAGTTATTTCACATCGCGGACCCGATGGAGAAGGATTTTGGATCAATGATAACGGGAATACAGGTTTTGCACATAGGAGACTATCCATTATTGATCTCAGCGAAGCAGCAGCTCAGCCAATGCATTATCATAACCGTTATACCATTATCTACAATGGAGAAATTTATAATTATATAGAGCTGAAGGAAATATTAAAAGATAAAGGTTACCTGTTCCGCACTCAATCGGATACCGAAGTGCTGCTTGCAGCATATGACTGTTATAAAGAAAAATGCCTGAATTATTTTGATGGAATGTTCGCATTTGCCATTTGGGACGAGGTTGATCAGTTATTATTTGCAGCAAGAGACCGTTTTGGTGAAAAACCTTTTCATTATTCTTTGGGTGAAAAAGAATTTCTTTTTGCATCGGAAAGAAAATCCTTATGGGCAGCAGGCATACAAAAAAAAATAAATCAACCTCTGTTACTCAATTATCTCGTATTGGGTAATACTCAAACACCTGTTGATAAAACGATCACCTATTACCAGGATGTATTTTCTCTTCCCCCTGCGCATTATATAACATGCAGCGTTGCAGGTAATCGTCCGGGTACCGGAAGCAGTTACGAATTCAATATGCACAGTTATTGGGATCTCGATAAAGAAAATAAAATCAATATTACGCAGGAAGATGCTATTGAAAAGTTCAGAGAATTATTCTTTGTATCCATACAGAGGAGATTACGAAGTGATGTTTCACTTGGAACAAGCCTCAGTGGCGGGTTGGACAGTTCCTCGATCGTCGCCGGCATTTGCAAACAAATGCCTGAAAATAATAAGTTGGAAACTTTTTCAGCCATTTTCCCTGGCTTCGAAAAAGATGAGTCAAAATATATCCGGCTGCTTGCAGAAAAATTCAACCTCAATAATGTGGCTGTAATTCCTACCGCAGAGGGTCTTATTCAAAATCTCGAAAAACTATGCTACTATCACGAAGAACCTTTTTCTTCTTCAAGCATATATGCCCAGTTCAAAGTGTTTGAATCAGCAAAACAAAATGATATCAAAGTTTTACTGGATGGGCAGGGAGCCGACGAAATACTGGCAGGGTATAAAAAATATATTCACTGGTATTTGCAGGAATTGCTGAAAGCAGGTCCACGTGCATATTACAATGAACGAAGATCATTGAAAAAAAATAAGATCGGGTTTGCATGGGGATGGAAAAATTTCCTGGCAACCTGGTTTCCTGCACAGGCGGCAGATCAGTTGGAGAAAAGGGAAGCGCGCAAATTACTGCATCATACCGATCTGGCGGATGAATTTAAGCAAACATATTTTGACAGGCAATCTATTTTCAAGCCCATTGTTTTTAGATTGAATGATATACTTTATTTCGACACCTGCCAGTCGGGACTTGAAGAACTGTTACGCAATGCCGACCGAAACTCAATGGCGCATGGCCGCGAAGTGCGCCTCCCATTCCTGTATCATGAACTTGTAGAATTTATTTTTTCTCTTCCTTCAAACCTTAAAATACACGATGGCTGGCCGAAATGGTTGCTAAGAAAAAGCATGCGCGGTGATCTGCCTTCGGATATTGTATGGCGAAAGGATAAGGTCGGTTATGAACCTCCACAGCGGTTATGGATGGAAAATAAAACCTTACAGGAATATATACACGAAGCAAAAAAGAAACTGGTGAAAGAAAAAATATTGAAGCCAGCTGTACTTGAAAAAAAAATTCAGCCGCGGGATGCACATGCGGCTGAAAATTTCGATTGGCGTTATTTAATTGCGGCAACATGTATGGAAGAAAGGCATAAGGTATAGGGTATGTCATACCCTATACCTTATGCCCCACACCCTCCTTAATTTTCCGCCGCTTTCTTATATTTTTCAATAACCTGCAGGTTACCACCGCCGTCGGATTTAACAGTGGTCCAGTTTGTGTCATCTTCCATTTTGATATAATATTCTATACTTACATCTGATTCGATTTCAGTAACACCGAATATTTTTTGAGCCGGGTATTTTTTTCTGATTTTGAAAAGGACATTCAGTGGCAAATGACTTTCATTATAATAACGGGTAGCATTAATGAAATTACCATCCTTATCATAACTGATCCTTTCACGCATACCCATCTCTACGAAATTAACGACATAATTATCAGAGAACTCTTCCCACTTTACCTGTTCGGCTTTTGGAAATGTTTCCTTAAAACTTTTTAAAACTTTGTCATCAACTCCTGCATGGGCGACACTGGTGAAACCTAAGGCCAAGAGGCAAACTGAGAGAGCGAGATTCTTTTTCATGGCTATACATTTGATTAATTGATTACTAAAAAATTTGATCGTGCATGTAAATGTATTCCCGCTTATCATCGAAGTCAAGCTAATCTACACCTCTGGTAAAAAATTTTTTTCCCGATATGTAAATAAAAAAACAATAACTACTAAAGCCATGAAAAAATGGATTGAGGGAATAGAAACAGGGATTAAAGCACTCACAAAATATTTCAGTGGCAGGGTTAAGTTTTTGTTAAACTGGAAATACGGAAATTAAACAAGGAGAATATATTCGCAAAAGTATAGCGAATGCATTTTTTACGTGAGACGTGAGATGTCAAACGTGAACTATTCACGTTTGACGTCTCACGTCTCACGTTAAATATGCGTTCATCATTTAGATTCTATTTCTCATCTTTGCAGCTTAAATCAATTGCAGATGAAATTTGCTACTAAAGTAATTCATGCAGGAATAGAGCCGGATGCAAGTACGGGTGCGATTATGACACCAATCTATCAAACTTCGACCTATGTGCAATCCGCACCGGGCCAAAATAAAGGTTATGAATATGCGCGATCACAAAATCCTACACGCACTGTGTTGGAAGCAGCCCTGGCCGCTATTGAAAATGGCAAATACGGACTATGCTTTAGCAGTGGTGTGGCCGCAACAGATGCTGTGATTAAATTATTACAACCAGGTGATGAAGTAATCGCAGGTAATGATTTATATGGCGGCACTTACCGCTTATTCACCAAAGTGTTTGCAAAATTTGGTATTAGGTTTCATTATATAAACATGCAGGATGCAAATGACATCGACAAATATATTAACAATAATACCAAACTTATCTGGGTTGAGACACCTACAAATCCGTTGATGAATATTATTGACCTGGCCGCCGTATCGGCTATCGCCGCCCAGCATAATATATTGGTATGTGTGGATAATACTTTTGCTTCACCCTACCTGCAAAATCCGCTTGACCTCGGGGCACATATTGTTTTACATTCAGCAACAAAATATTTGGGAGGACATAGTGATGTTATCCATGGCTGCCTGATGATGAATGATGCCGATCTCAGAGAAAAATTATATTTCATCCAGAAAAGTTGTGGCGCTGTGCCCGGACCACAGGATTGTTTTCTTGTATTAAGAGGTATCAAAACGCTTCATGTCCGCATGCAAAGGCATTGCGAAAATGGGGAAAAGATAGCAAGGTTTTTACGTAATCATCCGAAAGTGGAAAAGGTATATTGGTGCGGATTTGAAGACCATCCCGGTTATGCCGTAGCAAAAAAACAAATGCGCGGCTTTGGTGGTATGATGAGTTTTGAATTGAAGGATCAAAGCGAAGCAGAAGTAAAAAGAGTTCTTTCATCCACCAAATTATTTTCATTGGCTGAAAGTCTTGGTGGCGTGGAATCATTAATCAACCATCCGGCGTCAATGACACATGCTTCTATCCCGCGGGAAGAGAGGCTTAAAAACGGGTTGAGTGATTCGCTTATCCGTTTAAGCGTGGGTATTGAAGATGCCGATGATTTAATAAATGATTTGAAACAGGTAATTGGCTGATCAGTCAGCAAACATCAATGGATAAACGAAGATTAAAGGAATTCCTGGACAGGAAGGTTGAGGAATATAACCGGCCTTTATTTATTTTAAATGATCCCATCAGTATCCCACACCAGTTCAGCAAAAAACAGGATATTGAAATTGCCGCCTTTTTTGCTGCTATTTTTTCATGGGGCAATCGTACAACCATCATACAAAAAGCCAGGGAATTAATGCAGCGGATGGATAATACTCCTTATCAATTCTGCCTGAATCATGACGCAGAAGATTTAAAAAGACTGACAACATTCCGTCACCGGACGTTTAATTCAACGGACCTGCTTTATTTTATTCAATTTTTACAATATCATTATCGAAAACATCAGTCTCTTGAAAATGCATTCCTTCAAAAAATTTCTTTGGCTCCGTCTTTCGGGGGAGGGCTCGCAGGTGCGGCATTGGATTCATTTTACAATTATTTTTTTTCATTGGAGGATTCACCGCCACGGACCCACAAGCATATTGCTTCACCACGGAAAAAATCTACATGCAAGCGATTAAATATGTTTCTCAGATGGATGGTGCGTAATGATAATAAAGGAGTTGATTTTGGTATCTGGAAAAAAATATCTCCTTCACAACTAATCTGCCCCATAGATCTTCATGTTGTCAGGGTTGCTAAAAAATTCGGTCTTGTTACCCGCAAGCAAACGGATTGGCTGGCTGCATTGGAACTAACTGATCATTTGCGTAAATTAGATAAGGATGACCCGGTTAAATATGATTTTGCATTATTTGGACTGGGTGTTATTGAGCATTATTAATTTCAGTATTATACGATGGAAGAAAAAAATCCGATAGCATCTTACCTGCACGATCAATGGTCCATGGAATTAAGCGATCATCTTTCCATTCATGAAATAAAAGAAAAACTCTCGCAGCACATAAATTACCTGATCAATCATGATTTCGGAAGATTGATAAGTATGTTGTATACCGTGGATGTGAGCGAATCAAAATTGAAATATTTGTTGAAAGAAAACACCAGCCTCGATGCCGGAAATATAATAGCAGGGTTAATTATTGAACGGCAATTACAAAAGATACAAACCAGGCAAAATATAAAACCAGACAGTTTAAAATCTGATGAAGAAAAATGGTAATAGGCGATTTAGCAGATTACTTAAACATCAATTCTTTTACCTTCTCTTTGTCTTCTTTTTCTTTTTTCAGATCGAACATGGTACCAAAAACACGGTCCCAAATAGTTGTACTCACACCAAAACCTTTATGATCGTTTTTGTAGTGATGCAGGTGATGATTGCGCCACAGCGGCTTCAACCATTTAACCGGGGGATTCCATGCATGAATAGCATAATGCATGGTACCATATAGGAGATATCCTAAAATAAAACCAGGAAAGAACATGAATACAGTTTTCCCCATAATAAAATACATGATCGAAAAAATCAATGATGAAATGATGAGGCTGGGCACAGGTGGCATGAATAATCTTTCCTTGTCCCTTGGAAAATGATGGTGATTACCATGCATGACATATATAAATTTCTTCGCCCTTTCGCTATCAGCTACCCAATGAAATGCAAAGCGGTGCATCAGGTATTCAAAAAAAGTCCAGAAAAACATACCTCCAAAAAAAGTCAGGGCCACCCTGATAATTGTAAAATCAAACCTTTCATGGCTCAAATACAAAAAATAAACCATTATAGGCACGTACAATCCCCAGATTACCAGCGGATGCGTTTTGGTCAGCATTTCCAGGTATTGGTTCCTAAACAGCTGGGCCTGACCTTTATTATGTATTTTTTCGAATTTCATCTCACAAGTGAATTGATGGTTAAAAATACGAATAACCGGGATATTTCATACCTCATTTTAATTGTAATTTAATTGTAAATTTTTAAAATTCGGACGATAATTTCTTTTCCTTTCCATTTCATATTCGTATATGATATTCCCCACTTCTTTAAAAAAAGGATACCCTATTTCATCGTAATCATATTTATCATCGTTCAATATACCATCACTATTTACATAAATCACACCACTCAGCATAAATTCAATTTTATTTTTAAAATCAACTATATAAGCCGCATCAGTTAAAAACCCATACGACCATCCCGGTTTGTTGAATATTCTTATGTTCAATGGAACCGGCGATCTTCCGGATTTAAACATAAAAAATTTAGTATAGCTCTTAAAATACTCCGTCGTGTCATAATGAGGGTATTTACTTTCTGCGGGATATTCTGACATGTATTGATATAGAAATGCATAATCATCTGCTGTTAATCCAAATCGTTGTTTTGAAGAAACGGACCCCGGGAATAATGCAGACTGCAAAATTTGTTGAAGATCCTTAAGCGGAAGATTATTATGCTCGGTAAAATCCATTGGTGATTGAATCAGGCTGTCTTTAAAATCATAATGCGCTTTCCCAATCAGTATTTTCTTACTGAAGTCAAATGGATGGTCGTTGTATGCCGGCGGCTGCAGGTAAAGTAAATTTCCATTTTCCATAAATCGGATAGGATTGGTATGCCTGTTTTGATCATCATTCATTGGTACAAAACGCCTGGTAATCCGAATGTCTTTATAACCCATTTGCCATAAGCGATCATTAATATATTGCTGGCCCAAAAATTCATAGAGCCTGTTATAGGCATCATTATCACTTATCAAAAATATTTTCCTGATATATTGTGCAATGGAAGGAAGTTTATTTTCAGCACTAGTGTCCTTCAATACCACCGTTTGCCCGGAATAAGCACTGTCTGTCAGCATAGGCGTGTATTTATTCACACCATATTTCTTCAACTGATTTATTTTTTCAAGCGCGAGGAACGCAAGCGGCATTTTTACAGTAGATGCCGGGTTGAAATATATATTTCTGTCAACATGATAATAATAATTAAAAAAATAAGGCTTATTCATTTTGTCGCGATCGATGCGTGTATAAATAAGCTGGTAATGGAAAGAATCGGGATGTTGGAGAATAATTTTTAATTGCGGGGAAGCATGATCCCAAATTAAATTTTTCAGGAAAATACTATCATTCATATGCGTTTGTGCCGAAATAATATTCCATGAAACAAATAGGACCAGCGTCAGAATATTTTTCATAAATAAAATCTAGTTGAAATCTTTTATGAATGTATTGAAAAAGCGCGGAACGCTAAACGCTAAACGCTAAACGCGGAGTGCGGAGCGTTCAGCGTTCCTGCGTTCAGCGTTTAGCGTTCCCGCGTTCCGCATTCTTTATATCTTTGGCCGATTAAACAATTTTGACATGAAACTGGTTTCGTATTTAAAAAATGAACACGATCAATTGGCTGTACTGGTAGAAGGTCTGTTGTTCGATATGGAATATATTCATCCTGACCTGCCCAATACGATGAGTATGTTTTTAAATTATTGGGAAGATTGTTTGCCAATGGTGCAGGGGGGTGAAATATCAATACAGGAAGGAAAGATATCGATGGACAGAGGAATACCGTATGATGAAGTAACGATACTTTCACCGGTTCCATTTCCTACTTCGTGCCGTGACGGATATGCCTTTCGGCAACATGTAGCCGCAGCGCGCCGCAACCGCAATGTGCCGATGATTCCCGAATTTGATCAATACCCGGTTTTTTATTTCACCAATCATCACAATATACAAGGTCCGGGAAATATAATTTGCATGCCTGATCATTTGGAAAAACTGGATTTCGAACTCGAAACAGCAATCGTTATCTGCAAACATGGACGCAATATCCGTGCATCGGAAGCCGATGAGTATATCGGGGGATTGATGATCATGAACGATCTGAGTGCGCGACGATTGCAACAGGAAGAAATGTTATTGAATCTTGGCCCTGCGAAAGGCAAGGATTTTTGCACTGTTGTGGGACCATGGTTGGTAACTCTTGATGAACTTCAGCCCTTTGAAGTGCCTTGCAGGGAAGGTCATATTGGATTGAACTGGAACCTGCGCATGCAATGCCGTGTAAATGGCGTGCAGGTAAGCGAAGGTAATCTTTCCGGCATGGATTGGACATTTGCAGAAATCATCGAGCGCGCTTCTTATGGAGTTGATTTATTTCCTGGTGATATCATTGGAAGCGGTACTGTTGGCACAGGATGTTTCCTTGAATTGAACGGTACCGGGAAATTAAATGATGCGAATTATGTGGAACAGTGGCTGCAGGAAGGAGATGAAGTAGAAATTGAAATTGAAGGAATGGGAAAAATGAGGAATATCATTATAAGAGATGAGGATGATTTTTCGATTTTAAAATTAAAAAAGAATCTTTCTTAACCACGAAGGAGTTGATAAGTTGAATAGTTGATGGTTTCGATTTAGCATTCAATTTCTCAACTATTCAACCAATAACAAATATGATTCTCGATTTAAGCAATATGGTAAATACTGATCGGCAGCATTACCTGCAACATGCCATTGCCCCACGGCCGGTTTGTTTTGCCAGCACTGTTGATAACGACGGTAATATTAACCTGAGTCCATTTAGT
>Ga0137407_10000140_pt1 | contig 54751 bp, 46 predicted proteins | sample CZOMad2_2_16fung_FD_108410 | JGI IMG/M metagenome (GOLD analysis project Ga0137407, IMG submission 108410) | Vadose zone soil fungal communities from Angelo Coast Range Reserve, California, USA - CZOMad2_2_16fungal (Illumina Assembly) | ecosystem: Environmental > Terrestrial > Soil > Vadose... | reverse complement strand
CCGTTCAGCGATCGGATCCGGCACGAAGCCCGGGTGCCCACGATGACCGTGGGAAACATCTCGTCGGCAGCCGACGTCAACACCATCCTGGCCGCGGGGCGTGCGGACCTTGTCGTGCTGGCACGGGCCCACTTGTGGGATCCGTACTGGACCCGCCATGCCGCCGCCGACCTGGGTTACACTATCCCCTGGCCGCCATCCTACGCGACGCTGGACCGCTACACCCCCCGCATGCGGTAGACCGAGCCCGACGAGACCCGATGCGTCTTGTGCGAGGCTTCCCCTACAAACGCCGGCGCGTTACTCTTGAAGCCCAGCAGCGGGTGCCACGACCTCCTGTTTGCGCTTGCAAAACCTGCTGGCATCCAACGGGTTAGGCCCGCCCCTCTGGATCAGGAGCGCCCTGGTTCGAGCCCAGGAGGGCCAACTCGGCTCCCGCGATGCGGGAGCCGCTTTTTTTGAGGGGCTCGTCCTTCGGCGGCTGCGCCGCTTTCGGATCGAGCCAGGGGGCAACTCGAACCGCGATCGGAGCTTGGCTTCGGTCGCGTTCCTTCGTTTCAGCAAGCGGGGGTCCGTTTGGGCGTCAGTTTCCGCGGGTTCCGCGGGGCCGGCCAACGGAGCTCGGCGAGCAGAGGGCATCTCGACGGCGCTACCGCGCTTAGTCCCAGATCACGTGGTCCGAGATACGGGGAGCACTCCAGCCGAAGATGGCCATTGTCGCAAAATGGACCCTCCTTGGCGCAAATGCGGCCTTACGCGTCTGGCCTCTGGGTTCGAGATTGTCTTGGCGAGCGCCGCGTGCTAAACCGCCGTTCGGCGTCCCTTTTCCACCGGGTCCAGCGGTAGGCTAAAAGTGCGTGGAGCTCGCCCTTGATGATTGGCCATGGACCTACCGATGGGTCGTGGATTCAACGAATCTAATCGAGCGAACCACCCATGCCCTATCCGTCGGCAGACCTATCGGACCTCGCCGAGCAGTTCTTCGGCCAAGAGAGCGCTACCGACTTGTCCGACGTCGGGCCGTATGCGCAAATGCTTCGGGAGACCGTTACTCATAGCGAGTGGCGGACCCGTCCGTATGTAGCCTCAGTCTTCTGGCAGGCATTTCTCTTCACTCCAACCTGGCGCTCATTCCTTGAAAGGATCCGGCATGATCAGCCGAGCCTAAGTATCAGGCTGCTACAGGTCGTCCCGCACGGGAAACCTCACTTCGGCCCCGGGCGCTTCGACCTTCTGGTCTTGGCCGATGGACTCGCGGAGCAGGACCTGTACATCAGGGCTGATGCCACCGCATCCGACCAAGATTTGAAAGAAGGCTCACGTAATTTCTTGCAAGCGATCGTCAGGGAGGGAGTTCGCTTCGAGACGTTCGACAAGATCGACCATGGTAGTCTGGCGATCGAGGCTCTTCACGCACAGCCGTTTGGAATCCTGGTCATGCCGGCGCCCTCTATGGTTCCAACAGCGGGCGTTCCTACTGAGCCTATTCGGGTGCATGATCGAGGCAAGGGGCTACAATCGACGGTGGGCGTGTGTTGTGTAAACAGGAATGGTCAGCTTGGTGTAACAGCGTCAGGACACGCGGTCTCGAGCTCGATCGGCAGCGCAGCAGATGTCGGCGGAGTTCGTGGTCGCGTCGCAAGCCATCACCTGCTCTCTGATAGCGCTTTCATTGAGGTTGCACTTCCCTCAACCCATCGCCATCAGGCCGTGCACTACCTCACGAATCTCGTGCCTCGTCAGCACGAACCAGTCGCGTTCGTCGGGTGCCATTCCGGGTCTTGCATCGGCCAGGTAACTGGATGGAGCCCGCAGCTCCCAGCGGTAACGGGGAACTCCCAGCTGGTCGTGACCACTGGTCCGATTTCCGCGGTCGGGGATTCCGGTGCAGCACTACGAGACGGCGAGGGGACTGTCTTGGGATTCTGTCACGAAGTCTCGGGTTTCGGCGCGGTCAATCCTTACTCGTCTTGGATCTGGGCAGAGTCGGTGTTCCGCGCACACGGTCTTTCCTGAGCTGACCATGGGAATGCTCGGAAGCTTACTGGGAAAAGTCTGGTCGACCGAGACCCAGAGCTGGACATTTGGCAGAATTGCCCCCAGTCGGATCGATGCGCCCTATAGCCTGCCGGAGCGGCCACTGGACGCAGGCAAGGAGTACGTGAATCTGGTCCTTCGCGCGATGCGTATCACCCATGTGCGGCGCGGGACGAGCAAGTACTTTGGCGCGATCCACAGCTTCATCACGCTCGACCATCCTCTCGTGACCGACCATGCGTTCCATGTCCTCACGGCTCCGGCGCACCTGCGCGACCTTGACGCAGCGAACCTCGATCGAGTCGTGCAGACCGAGTCTCGAGTGCTCGGACCGACTCCATACCACGGAGGTGACCTCCGCATCGAGATGGCACTGTTTTCCGTCAAGTCCGCCGACTTGTCCGCGCCGTTCGTGTCACTGCTCGACGAACTCTCGACCGCGGCGGGCACAGCCTTCCTGGGCCCGGCCGCTCCATTCCTCCCGCTGCTGAAGTCAGGAGTGAAACAGCTTATAGCTGCGCCTGGAGCGGCAACCCTGGAGATAGGAATCGATCGGGCATTCACGGCGCCCAGTACGGGCTGCTATGTGGCGGCGCGTGTCGCCACCCCAACAGCACTGGAGGAGCTCTCGCTGGGCCAGGACGGAAGGCTCTTGGGCTCGAATGGCAAAGAGGTGACGGCTTACCCGTATTTCGTGTTCACCATCGAAAGTACCAGGAATCGAAAGGATTGGGCGAACATACCCGATGTGCAGCTCCCGTACGGCGACCTGCTCGCCGCCGCGAGGAAGGGCGACCAGCGGGAGGCAGGTAGCCTGTTCGAGGCGATGAAACGGCGTCTGCGCCTGAGCTTCGATCTCGTTCCCGCTGACGCCGAGGAGATCATCACGTGGGTAGACGGGCAGCTCAAGCGGGCCTTGCCGGCATCGCTGCAAGCCGGCACCTCAAGGGCGGAGATGGCTCCGCTGGAGGCGCTGCCCCTCTACACACGCTAGACGTGGTTTCTCACTCAACCGTCTCGCGGCTGGTCGCACCGCTGGCCGCGAGCAGGATCGCGGCACGAACAGGAGGCGTCAATGACACACCCCACGAATCCTTCGGAGCCCGCCGATGATGGAACACTGTGGCAAGAAGCTCACGCCATTGAAATGTGGAAGTACTTCGGGAGTGTGGGCGCCGCGGACAAGAATACGATGGTAACGGTGGAGACCTTACTGCTCGGGTTCTCGTCCACAGCGATGGGGTACCTATTCACGAAAGTGCTGTGCCTTCGCCCCTTCTTCATCACGGCACCTTACCAGGGCATCGGTCTCGCCTTCCTTGGTCTCGTCATCTCATGCGTGGCTACCTATGTGGCTCTTCTCTACGGACGATACTCGAATTGGAACTGGGCGAATGCGGACGCGATCGCGCGGCAGCGGCAGCATCTACTAAAGTGGAAGAAGCTCCTGCCTGAGAATGCGGAGCTGCCGGACGGGGCGGTGTCCGATCGACGCGCCTCTCGGCTCTGTGTCATTGCGAATGGACTCGGCCGGCCTTGTCTTCCCAGCAACAATTAACACCCATCGTCACCGTGTACGCTGTGTTTGCATTCTGTGCGGCCCTCCTCCACGGGTTGGTGCTTCTCTTGTTGCTGTTCGGCCCGCGTGCAGCGGCATGACGAAAGGGTCGCAGCGGATCCATCCTGGTCCCAAGCCCACAGTCAGCGCCCCTAAACCAGGACGGAGCGGTTCTGCGGCTTGCAATAGGCGGACCGCCTCACAGTCTACCGGTTCGCCGCTGGAGCACGTGGCGCTCCTCCAGCGGGCCCTGGGCAATCACGCCGTAGCGAGGCTCCTGGGAGCAGGGGCGATTCAGGCGCAGCTCACGACTCGCCAGACGGGTGGGCAAAAGAAACCCGATACTGATGAAAAGAAAGCCGCGGAGGAGAAGTCCACGTGGTCTAGGAAGCATACCAGCGGCCCGAGGCTGTTCGAGGGCGAGAAGGCCTCGTACCAGGTGTTTTTTGACCACGTTCTGCCGGCTGTCCCGAAAGGTGCGAAACAGGTCTGGCAGGTGGTTGAGGTCAACAAGACAGTCCTGACCGACAAATGCAAGCTGATGACAGAGCGTTCCTTCATCATTGATGTAGTGGACATCGGCACCCGGACGGCAGTGAACGACAGCTGGGGGATGATTGCTGAAGGTGATCCTTGTTTTGTGAAGGAAGTGAATAAGGCGCAGATCGGATTCGACGACCGGAAAAGCAACTTTGCCCAGCAGACCAGTGTAAGGGCTACGGCCGCGCTGGCCCAGAAAGTACTGAAGCGCATGACCGGCCCAGAGGGGAGCTATTCCGGCACCTACACATTCGTCAGGAAGGGACCTTGTGGAGGCTGTGAGAAAGAGTTGGCGGAAGCCCGGAAGAAGCATGGTGCGCCAGCCGGCGAGGCCCTGAGTATTGCCGGCGTGGGAGACTTCACCAGCGAGAAGTAATTGTGGTTGCTCGTGTCCGCCCGTGGTCTCGGTGCACCAGGATGACCGGGTGGCTCAGCAGGTCTCACCACCTTCCTGCTTGAACCCCACCAGCTGATACTGGACCCCATCTGGGTGCTTGTACATGTCCTCCGGCAGCGCGGGCAGCGGTGCCGGCGGGCTCTTCATCTGCGGCTGCTTGCGCAGCGACGCATGACCACGCAGGTGGAGTCCCTTCTCGAGCGTCGTCGCGTTGCGCTTCAGATCGTCCGGGCCGCCGAGGAAGAGCGGATCGACGTGGTGCACGTGGTACTTCGACGAGTCGAAGTCCGGATCGCGGAAGCGGCGCCACTCGAGCGCCATTCGGGCCTGCTTCGCCTCGTCCTCATCCCGCTCGGCTGACTTCACCCGCACGAAGAACACGCTGCGGGGCGGGCCGAGCTGGATCGGCCAGCAAATCGGGTAGCGCTTGGCGCGTCTGCGTTCTTCCTCGGACATGGGTGGGGCGACCGGCACCGGGTGCAGGTCCGGCTTCGTCTCCTCGGACGGCGCGGGTTTCTTCTCCTCCTTGGTCGAGGGATCTTTGAGCGCCCTCTTGACAGTGTAGTACTGCTGGAGGGCGTCAATCGCCTGGGCGAATCCCTCCTCGGTGGCGGTGTCGAGAAAGTTGTTCACGACTTCGTTGGCTTTCTGAATGCTGACCTGCAGGTCGATCATCTTGGCGGTCTGCTCGAGGAAGAGCTTCTCCACGCTTTCCTTGATCAGGGGACTGGTGACGGTGATGGAAACCTCGCCCTTGGTCCCCTTCCGCACGACGAGGGGCACGTCCGTGCGGAGCAGCTTCAGGTTGCTCGCCGCGTCCGAGGGAACGCCGTCGGCCGCGGCTTTGAACTGCCGCACGAGCTTTTCAGCGGCAATTCGGCCGGTAAACTTGCGGTCGTCGTGATCGAACGAGTCGATGAGGCCCTCCATCTGCGGCTTCAGCGCGAGCAGGTTGGCGTAGACCACGACGTGCCAGGCGATGTAGTCGTAGGTCGTCTTGTCGCCCTCGACAGCCAACTGGTACGCCGCCACGAGCTCTGCGTCAGCCGCCTGCTTGGCGGTGAACCACGCCTCGGTGTGCGTCCGGATCAGCGCCACGACGGCGTCGCCCTGGGCCAGCCAGGGCTTCAAGTCGCTGAACGCCTTCGCGCCGCCGCGGCGGATCCACTGCCAGTTCGACTCTATGTCACCCACGGCGGCTAGTGCCTCCTTGCGGGCCTGCGCCAGGGGATCGGGCTTGGACTTCGCTCCGCCACCCGCCTTCTGCCGCTGCAATATGGGCGCCGTTGTGGCGCCCCCCTGCTGCACGACATGGGTGAGCTCGTGCGCCAGCAGGCTCCGCCCGCGGTCGGTCTCCGGCGCGTAGTGGCCGGCTCGGAAGACCACGTGATGGCCCAGCGTGTAGGCGTCGGCATCGACGGCCCGGGCCGAGGAGTCGGCCTCCGCGCCAGTGTGAACCCGCACCGCGCTGAGATCCTGGCTCAGGCGAGGCTCGAAGTAATTGCGCGTCGCGTGTTCCAACGGCGCGCCTGGAGTAGAGTGCACTACAGCGTCTACTGCCGCTTGCTGATGCGGTGAGGTGGGGTAGCCGGCTGTGCCTTCGGCGACGGCTGCTTGGGCTCTCGCGTCACGCTGCAACAAGCGATGCACGGCCTGATTCCCGATGGTCTGCTGTAAGTGAGCCGGTGAGCTCACCGGAGGAGTCCGCTCAGAGTGGATCACGCCAATAGCCGGGGTCCTGCTGGGCAGGGTCTGGGGCGCTGGCTTTGATCTCTGGGCAAGAGCGTGCATCAGCAGAGAATCCCGCTCCTCAAAGGGAGAGGAAACGCGAACCAAGGGTTGGCAAGCCCAGCACCTCCAAGGAATATAGCGACCATCTCCCTACCGCTCCCGATGCGAGCACACTACGGCCCGAATGGACCAGGTCCCCGTGGCTTGGCCTGACCGCACGTTGTCGTCGGCTTGGGGGCTGGCGGCGGACGATTGAGGAATTGCAGGTGCCGTGCCGCCAGGGTGTTCGCTCGGGCACCAATGTAGGCGGGCCCTCGATGTCACCTAGCTGTCGCTTGACGTAGGCAATACTCGATTGATGACTGCGAGAATACCGTCGACCTCTCCAACTACGCCCGCAGAGCCACAGCGAACCGAAATTGAGATCCGCTGGTCATCGCGGCTGCGCAACTCCCAGCTCTGGCTGAGCGATTCCCTGTCCATCCGCAGCATCGACGCGACCGTATCAGGCTGTACCGGCGGAGTCCACCGCTGCTGAGGCCGGCTCTCTGCCTCATGCGGCGAGGACCGGATATAGATCGTGTATCCGTCCGTGCCAGGCACGACGTTTGGACTCTTGAAGGGCTCAGCGGCTACGTCGCGAATCAGGTTCTTGCTAATGAAAATCTGATCTTCCCGCAGCAAGTGGATTTCCAAACCCTGTCTCGCTGCCAGCGCCGCTCTCAATCTCGAAAAAGTCTCTGCCAGGCGCATCATCCAACGGACCTCGTTCGTCCAGCCGCGTCACGGCAAAATCTTGCTGTCACAAATCAGGGTGAACGGCACCAAGTCGGTGCGGCGTCCGGTGTAACTGATAAGGAATTGGTGCGCGATCCATTTCTTTTGCGTGCCGCCAAATTCGATCCAGCCCAGGTATTGAAAGATCTCCAGGACCTGCTGTGCGTCCTTGAAAATGATTTGCCGGCCGCCCCGATCGACCAGGCTAACACCCCCGGGATAATACCGGGTATCACCATGGGTAAACCTGAGCGCGGCCTCAAAGTTGTTGGGGCAGGCATTGGCATCAATGAGTCCGGCCCGCCAAGTCGGGTGGATTGGGTGAGGTGGATAGTCGTGAAGGCTATGGCCACCAATGTAGTTCGACTCAATCGCCAGGGCGGGCGCAGTAGGCTCCGCATAGATCAGTTTCGCTTCGGCTAAGCCGGGACAACCGACCGTCTCGATCAGCCCCATCACAAAGCGGACGATATCAATGCACTGGGCGCCGAGTCTGATGTTATCAGCCATGTTCCAGGCATTGGCGTACTGCACATCGAGGTTGTAGGCCCCAAAATTCAGCATGATACCATGGACCAGCTTGTGCGGCTCCAGCGTATGGACCGATCCGGTCAATTCCACTGCCTTGGCCATCCGCTTGTACGTCACCTCATCGGGACGCCGTGGGAACGCCATGGTGACGAACACATCCAGGCCGAGAGTTGAGCCCAGAGCTTGCCGGGCGGACCCGAATTCTATGCTCCAGTTGATCGCCCGATTAAGCGACTCGGTAATAGCGTCGGGGGTAGGCCGGTCGGACATGAGGATAGCTGTCTGGCCACTCCCGATATTCAGAGTTCCTGAGCCTCGGAAGCTCAAGAACCCCTGTGCGCTGCGGCCAATGAGCGTGAAGGGAGTCCCCGGCGCCCCGGAAGCGACATCGTAGGTAAGCTCCACCCCGATACGTGCATTTCGCTCGTGGCTGATAGGGGCGCTCCTGCCGGCAGGAGTGGTGGCTTCCCAGTCCGGCTTTGGGAAAAGCGTCCCGGTGTTCTCCCAGTCGGCGCGATTGTCCTTCATCACATGTTGGTCGGTGAAGAACCGCACGCTTCTTAGTGTTGCCGCCCCGCTTGGCGCGGGCGGGGGAGGGGTCGGCGGAGTCGGCCCCGGAGGCGCTGGTGGAACCGGGCCCGGAGGCGTTGGTGGAACTGGGCCCGGAGGGGTAGGTGGCACCGGACCGGGTGGCGTTGGGGGGGTAGGCGTGGAAGTAAAGACGATCGCCAGTACCTCGCGATCTGCCGCTCCGGTGGCTCCGATTTCGCCGCAGCTGAAGAGGCCGACTCCGATCCGAGTACATCCGGGAGCCAGAGCACCGCTCGGCGTAGCCCCCATCTGGGAAGACGGAATACCCGAATCCTGCAAGGCTTGAGCGATCATCAGGGCGCGCCGTGCGCCGAGTTCCATGTTGTAATTCGCTCCGCCTTCCGGCGACGCCCTTCCGACTAATTCCACTTTTGCCGTCGCATCCTTACTCAACTTGTCGGTGAGAGTCGTCAAAGCGGCACTTCCTTTGCTGTCCAAGCTGTCACCGACTGACGAGCCGGAAGTCCGTGGCCGATCGAAATTGAAATGGATCCTGATCGTGCCTGGCGGCGACGGCAGCGGTGGTGTCGGCGCCGGCGGCGGTGGTGGTGTTGGTGGCGTGGGCGGTGGCGTTGGCGGCGTCGGAGGAGTGGGTGGTAGCGGCACACTCTTGGAGACGCCCGGCCCCGGATAGTTGACATCAAACGGTACATCAGCGGCAAAGACTGGCCCGAAGCGCGCCCCGGTCGCTTCCAGAATCGACATCGGGACCGTCTCAACCTGGGCCAGGCGACCGCCCAACGCACCTGGGCAAAAGTCCACTGTATCGTGCACCAAGAAGGTCAGAGACGGGACTACGGTGAGGGTCGTGCCGGCAGAGTCCACCGTAAGCTGCATTGAACCCGTCACGTCGCGCGTGTCTTTACTCGTCGGGCCACCGGGCGGACCGCCAGATCCGATGCCACCAGCAATGTTCCCTGGTATCGTGGTGGCAGGGCTGTCGTAATCCAATCCCATCGGGTCGGTTCCGCTGTTGATCCGCGTAAGTAAGGTCGCCGAAGGAACCAGACTGGTGACTAGCACGACTGCCGTTGTGCCGGACCGGGGGAGCAGGGAGGAGGCCGGTCCGCGAAGAGCGGCAACGGACGCGTCCACGATCTCTTGTTCTGACTCAGCTGACTTGTGATGTTTCGTAAAGCCGCGCACAATCTCCCCGCTTCCGGCGAATGCCCGTGCGGGGCGGGGAATCCCCAGAGAGGTGTCCAGATACTCTTCCCAAAGGCTAGTCGTTTGCGGCCCGAACATGCCGCGAGCGAACGGAATGAAGGACCCACTCACAAATGCATGCAGGGCTTTCGCCATGAGCAGGCTGGTCGCTGGCTTGCAGGGTGGAGGCAGGGAGGGTAGTAGCGAGCCCAGTGATGCCGCCGCTACCGGGCCAAGGTCCGTTCCCGTTTCACCCGGTTCGGCCGCCGTGGCGGTGCGCTGCAGGGACAACACGCCTCGAGCCGTACTCGCCGAACCTTGCTGAATCACGTGGGTGAGCTCGTGAGCCAACAGTCGCCTTCCTACTGTTGAGTCTGGCGCGTACTGGCCTGCTCCAAAGGCGACATTGCTTCCGACGGTGTAGGCTCGAGCGTTCACCGCACGCGCGGATTCGGCTGCCGTGGCGTCGGTATGAATCCGCACCGAGGAAAAGTCGGTGCCGAAGCGGTCCTCCATGAACGTGCGGATAGGGTGGTCCATGGAGGCGCCGGGCGAGCGCAGAACGGCGCTGACGATAGGCGGAGCCGAGGGGTCGGCCGACGGAGCCTCGCTGCGCACCGTCGCATGTTGACGATGCAGCTCTTCGCATTCGGAGCACTTCCGCTGGACTAGGGCCGACTCACGCTGAACCTCCTCCTCGCATTCGGTGCACATGCGCTGGCTGGCGATCGGGGAGCGTTTCAGCTCCTCCTCCTTCTCCTCCTCGCACTCGTGGCACAGGCGCTGGATCGTCGGCGGAGCCCGCTGGACCGAGACCGCCGCCATCGGCTCCGGCATGCGCATGACCTCGTCCGCCACCCGATCCGCTTCGCGCTCGGACTCGTCATGGGCAGGGCCGACGGTGAGCTTCGCCTGGATCGCGTGCGAGCCTAGGAGGCGAGCCATCCCCCGGTTGCCTAGGGTCCGCTGCAAATGGCCTATACCCGTCCGCCCCGCCGTGGAGTGTTGCGGCGGACTAGGACCAATCCGACGCTGCGGATCGGCCCGCTGGGGAGAGGCGGTTTGCAGTGTTGCCGGTGTCGAGCCCATGGAGTCTGCCTCATTTCCTAGAGGCCCTTTGAGCCTTCCGTGCCGCCTCCATTGGGAAACCTCAGTGCTTTGCCCAACCAGCCTGTCCGAACTCAGCGATGGGAATAGACCGTGCTGCTTCTTCCCTTCACACTCTCAAAAGGAAAGCGCCCGCGAACCGCTCTTGTCCATGGGAGCAAACAAGGCCGTGATCCCTTCACCGGCGATTCTTGGATCATAGGTGTACACAGTCACGCCCGGCGCATCGCCCGCACTGATGTAGGCCTCGTACGCTGGGAAGCCATCGTGCTCGATGTCAAATTTGCAACGGCGGCTTGCGAGATCGAGGCGGAACTCGGCCTCGAGGTTGATCGCGGGGGCGAACGTGACCAATGGATTGCTTGCATCAGCTGAGAAGGACACAAATGCTTGGGCGCTCGTCCGCTGTCCAATGCTGGCCGAGTTGCTGAGTGCGTCAATTGACTCCGAGTCCGCATCAATCTCCCTGCGCGTGTCGCAGTCTACCTCGTGCGTCCTGCCAATACGCTTAAAGCTCTGGGTCGGTCGATCAAAGCCAGGTGTAATCTGGATCAGCTGGTGGGTGCGCGAAGAGGCGCCGGTGGCGTTAGAGAACGTGCGTGAGTCGCCGGTGAAGCACTCCGACCCTGGCGGGCCGTCGATGACCGCGTCAGGGATGAATGAGTTGACCCACACACGGACGACCGGATAGGGCTTGGGCGAAGGTGGAGGCTCCTCCGGAACAGGGGGCGGGTTTGGTCGGAAGGCGATGCTTACAATGACCCTTCGATTGCTGTCCAGGCTCGCGCCGAACTCGTCCGTTTCGCCGTGGGCGAACGTCTTGATCGAAGTCGTAACGCCCCGCTTAATGCACTCGGCCTTCACCGCCTCTGCCCGTCTGCAGGAGAGGTCCGCATTCGCGTTCGGTTTGCCATCGCAGCTGGCGTAGCCATGTATCTCAAGGGGGTCGCGACCGCCACCGGCACCCCACATCGCCTTGACCAGCCCAATCATCGCAAGATGCCCCGGCTTCAGCTGGGCCTTGTCGAGGTCAAAATCCTCCACCTGCACCCCTGCGGGATGGCTGGAGCCTTGAGCGTCACCGCACCGAGCATCGCCGAGATTACCAGACTCACAGACCGCCCGCTGCACGGAAAAATCGTTACCACTATCCTGCTGAAGGACATGGGTCAGCTCGTGGGCGAGAAGCTGTCGCCCGGACTGGCTGTCCGGCTGATACTGACCGGAGCGGAAGACCAAGTCCCGCCCGACGGTATAGGCTCCAGCGTTCACCGCCCAAGCCGACTCGTCCGCCATGGCATCCGTATGAATCCGCACCGAGGAAAAGTCCGCCCCGAAGCGGGCCTCCATGAACCTGCGGGTGGGGTGGTCCAAGATCCGGCCAGGCGAGCGCACGACATCGCCAACGATGGACGGTGCCGTCCGCTGGTCCGATGGAGCAGCGGCTTGTCGCTGCAATCCAAGCGCGTGCCTGCGACATTCCTCACACTCGCCCGACTCCTCGCCCCCACCTCCACCACCACAGGCACACTTGCGCTGGACCACGCCGCCGGGCCAACCGGCGACCTCAGTCGTCAGCGGCGACCCGGAAGGATCCGACATCCGCAAGACCTTGCGAGCTACCCGATCCGCCTCCTGCTCGAAGCGATCACCCGGCTCATTGATGGTCAGTTTGGCCTGTACCGGGCCCTGATGAAGCAAGCGAGTCATCGCCCGGTTGCCCGCCGAACGCTGGAGCCGGTGGATCGGACCCGTGGCGCGCGGAGCGGCACCCCTCGTAGGCGCCAGTCCGGGTATGCGCCGCACCTGCAGGTGAGCCGCGGCCTGCCGCGCCACCACTGGGCCGGCCATTCACTTAGCTCAAGGTCCGGGTGTTCCGGGTGACGGACGTTGTCGCCTTGACCTTGGTTTCGGTGTCGCCGTTGCCCCCGGCGTCGGCGCTACCCCTGGCGCCGGCGTCGGGGTCTTCTGCTGCACAAGGTCGCCTACCTGCTGCTCCAGTGTCTGCACTCTTTGCGCGAGCGAGGGAGCGTCCACCTGGTTGATCGCCGCCTGATAGAGACCATCCAAGAGCCGCTGGGACAGCAGGCTGGCGTCCGGGAATCGAGCCTTAGCCGCGCTCATACTGACTGTCTGGTTCGCCACATCGTTGAAACGGTCCATAACCCTACACACGATCCAGCGCAGGTATCCGGGACTCAGGATATAGCTCCGGCACTCACAGCCGATCTTAACGTCGCTGGCGGAGCAGCTGATATCCAGCTTTGCCAGGCCGACGTAGCTCTCCGAGCAGCCGCAATCGAAGCACGGGGGAGACAGCTCCATGCACTCGGGCTGAACCAGATAGTCCGGTTGCTTTGTCTGTTGGGCGATGGTGAATGTCGCTGCCAGTCCCTCCTTGCCACGAGGACATGCCTTGGTGGGACAGTCCTCGCGCAGCTCCAGACAGAAGCCTTCACGGGTCTTGGAATGCTGGCACTGTGTTTTCTGGTCCGACGACGCACACGCGTCATCCGAAGTCAGCACCGGCTGCGGATCCGCCTCGACATCGGCGTAGCGTACGACGAGGTACCGGGTTATCGGCTCTTTGTCAGGGGGAATGCAGGCCCCCGGGTATTTCTTCTTGCACTCCTCGGTGAGGTCGATCGTGACGCACCGGCATAGTTCGATCAAGTTGCCGTGACAGTCCAGCGCCACCCCTGGATTCACCCGGATGCAGAGCCCGCTGATCCGTTCGACCTCGAGGCCGCACACGATGCCCGATCCCCACAGGTACCGGTTGACTCGCTTGAGCGCCTCGCGGTGATAAGTCTGCTCCGCCCGCAGGCTATCGTCGGTCAGGAGCATCCCGTAGTAGAACTTTGTCCTCGTTAGCGAGTCGTAATGGCACAGGCCTGTGGTGGTACAATCGGTCTTGGTATTGGCTGTCATATCCCGCCCCTTGATGTTGCAGTCGCCACAGGCCGCGATGAGGCTGAGCTCACGGCCGAACGCTGAAGTACGCGATGAACTCGCCTCCCTGGACGCCGTTGCCGCTCGGGAGCTGGCGATCGATGAATTCGGCATCCAACGCGAGACCCTTGCGGTCGAGCATCATGCTGCCATGCAGGATGAGCTCCACATCTGCCGCCTGCTTGAGCGCCTTACATGAGTGGCGCAGCTCGCGGTGGATGCACTCCTGCTGGAAGTAATAAGTCGCGATCTTGTCGGCATAATCGACATGCTCCACCGGAATCAGGACCTGCCTGAGGCACCCCGCCTCGGCAGGTAGGAAGATGGACAGGCGGCAGCTGCGGGGGTCCGTAACCGATCCGTGATTCATCTCCTGGTCGAACGTGACCTTCAGGTGGTGCTTCGTGAGGAGCTCGAGGAATTCATCGACCTCGTAGTCCTTGTCCAGTTGCCAGTTGATCTTGCTGATGTGGGTCAATCCTAGATGAAAGCAGTGGAGCAGGCTCCCCAGCGCAGGGTTGGTGTAGACTATGCGGCGATATTTCCCTGTATCCTTGTCGGGGGTGATCTGGGGTCCCTGCTGCCCCGCGGTCGAGAGGGTTCCCGTGGCCAGAAGGACGCATTCGCAATCTTTGCAGCTGGGGCACTTCTTCGAGCGCTCGAACAGCGCTTGATGAATCGACGTCTTGCGACCCAGGTCCGGATAGGGGCAGCAGCTCTCACTGTGGTCCGTGGGACAGGCGTCCCGACGATGCCGGACGCTGAGCCGGTAACCGTCCCTGATGCGATTGTGCTCATCCCCGCGCTCTCGTTGGTCGCAGGACTTGGGCAGCTTGACTGGCTCGATCATGCATTCGCGATACTCCAGGCAGAGCGCCCAGGGGATCGGATCAGCCGCGCCGCAAGGATCTACCCCGAGCTCCTCGGCGATCTGGCGGGCGTGGAGCGCCTCCCGGTCGCACACCAGCAGCTCGTGGCCGCAGCAGTCCAGGGCCAGTCCCGGCCCGACCACGAGGCAGCCGTTCTCCTGGGAGACTTCCAGGCCACAGACAATGCCCCACCCCAGAATGGTCCGATTGATCAGCCAGCGCTTCTCGTTGAAGTACTCCTGCTCGGCGGCCAGGTCGCGGGCGCTTAGGCTCTTACCATAGAAGTAGTGGTTGCGCTCGAAGTAGCGGACCTTGCAGACGTCGCATTCACAGGGCTCGTGTCGGGACATCGTCGTTCTCCGTTAGGAGCAAGCGGACGCACGGCGCCATTCGTGGTCGGGACCGGTCAACGTGGTGTCGATTTCGAGCTCGGGTCCATACCGCGTTGGGCGAGCACAAATCGACCATCCCAGGGCCGAATGGCCGAGGTGCACCGGCTGCGGATCGTCCACTCTGAGATTGAGTCCTACCGCCGAGTACGCTCCCAGCCTGGCGCCGGGCTGAATCACAAGGTCGTAGCCGACGTGAGCCGGCGAGTTTTCTCGAATGATCCGGTCAAGGGCGCGCCGATGGCGCTGGAGCTGCGGAGGCGAAAGCCGGAGCACCAAGGTGAAGCGATACGCCGCAGCACGATATGGATCGACCGGTACCCGCGCACTGGGCCGCAGCCGCGAGGTGCCCAGGGCAGAGGAGCCGTCCAGAATGGTGCGCTGGTTCCGGGGGACCGCTTCCCACGACCGGCTCTCCAGCCGGGTGTCCCGCCCGAGATGACCGCCCTGGCCGAGCCCGAGGGGTTGTTCGGTCTCGAAGGCCTCGAGGATGAGCGGGCGTTGCTGCAGGACGATCTCGATGAAATCCGCCAGGCCTGCCGGCGTACCCTTTCGCTCGTATAGGCGTGCCGCGTTCGCGATCAGGGCCTTCTTCACTTTCGGATCCCAATCTTCCTCGACGGCGAGATCGAGCCACTGGGCCAGCCAGTCGAGAAACGCACTCGGGGTCGACCCGGGGTCGAACAGCTCCGGGATTCGCTCGACCGTGGCTTCGAGGTCGCTGAAGACCGTCTCGAAAAGCGAAAGGAAGCGCTCCAGGAATTCCCGGCTGGGGCGATCCTGCTGGTACACGGCAGGCAGGTAACGGAGATAGGACAGCCGGGGATAGTAGATCCGCATCTCACGGACCGCTGCCCTCGCCCGCGGCGCCAGGCCCGACAGCTGGAGCTTGAGCCAGAGATAGCGCTTGGTATCCCACTTGAAGAGCAGGCTATCCGAGGTCGGGACTCGGAAGCCGCTCTCCGGCGCCTGCTCACCACCCTCGCTGGTGGCGGCGGGCGACCGCAACTGGTGCGGACCGATCCAACGATCTCCCAGCAGGCCCTCGAGCGCGGCCGCCTTGTCCGCCGGTGTGCTCTCCCGCTCGAGAATGGCGCCTACCACGTCGGCGAGGCTCTTCTCCTGGGACGAGGCGTACCAGACATCGATGGCGCCGCCGGCATCGAGCTCCGCGGTAAGATCGAGACGATGCCAGCACTCGTCGGCTTGGGCGCCATTGTCCAGGCTGCCGCTGTAGAACTGTCCCGCATTTCCGGCCAGACCCGCCTCGCTGCCAAAACCTGCGATCCCGGATGGCGATCCGACGTAGAGTTGTCCATCGGGATTGAAGGCGAGTCCCGACACAGCCGTGAGTGCGCTTAGGCCTCCGACGTTGCCCACGTAGCCCCCGTCGGGCGCAAAGTCATGGATCGCCGCCGATCCGTCGGATACGAAGAGATTGCCCTCGGGATGCACCGCCAGCAGCCGCGGGGCAAAGCCGTCGCCGACATCATCGAACGCTCCGATCTCGTCGTGTAAGGTTCCCGTCGCATCGAAGCGGAGAAAATGGCGAGCGTTGGAATCCAGCACGTAGATCCACTCGCCCTTTGGGTCGGCACCGACCGCCAACGGCTGGACCATACGCTCGCGGGGCCTCGAGCCAAGCTCGCGGCCCTTCAGGTCGAAGGTCCGGACCCGCTCGCCGTCCAGCGAGACGAGACGGTTCCCTCCGGCAGCCAGGTCTATCGGGCCGGGCAGCCGAACTTCGGCGATGATCTGGAAGGTGTCGGGGCGCAAGGCAATCAAGCGTGAGCGGCTGCGATCCACGATCCAGAGCCGACCCGAGACGGCGATCAGACGCCCGAAGAGCGCAGTCCCGTCGCCGCCGCACTCCGCGAGCGGGATCATGGCCTCGACCAGACCGCTGGCCGGATCGAGGCGGTAGAGCCGGCAGTCGTGCCGATGGATCCAGAAGACCCGCCCGCACTCATCCACAGTCAGGCTGGAAACGCAGCGGGCCGAGTCGGCTTGGGTCACCCAGCCGACAAACCCCGGTCGCGACAGGAGGGCAACCCCGCCGCCTCCGAGCGACTCGAGCCGGTAGCTCAATCCTCGGCCCCAGTGAGACGAGTTTCGGAACACCTGACGGCGAAATTCCACGGGTTTCATGGGTTCACTCGCGCGTCCGAGTCCACGATGAGCGTGTGCTCGCCGGGAAAGACCAGGCCGAGCCGAGGGATCGCAATGGCGCCGGTGGTGTTGGGCGCGACGGGGCCAGTCTTCGTCGATGCTGTGAGGGCCACACCGGACGCGGAGTCCACTCCGGCGACGCCGTCGAGGATGGCGTAGACCTCCGAGGGAAACACCGGGCGTCCGAACGGCCATTGGGTCGGACAGGGCGTCGGGGGCGCCATGCCTTGCGTCGTTGCCTCATCGGACTTGGCGGACTGATCGATAGGGTCCAGCTTGCCCAGGAGAAAGCCATTGAGCGCAGTGCGGGCTCGCTCGACAACCGCAGCCGGGCCGGCTCCCTTGATCAGCCGCAACCGGGCGGAGACCCGCACTTCGACATACACTGGAGCCACTACCCGCAGGTCGTCGCCCAGGAGCCGGCGCCGCTGAAGCTGCCGGCGCACACTTCCGAGGAACGCATCCGACGGGGCCTTCGGCGGACCACTCCGCCCGGGCCGCACCTTGGGTACCGCGACGACGGTGATGCTGTCCGGGGTCGGGCAGTTGGCCAGGGCTTTGGCGCGAGCGACATAGACACCCGGTGTCTGTAACGCGAGTGTCTCGAAGTCGGGGAGCGTGACCGCCCGTTGGGTTTCGATGACCCGGGCCTGTGCCCGTAACTCCAGCTCATCGAGTGATTCCGGATCGGCTCCCCCGATCGCCGGGGCGGGGTTTGTGAGGGTGGCTCCGGCCGCGACAGCGTCCAGGAACCTCCAGCGGAGGTCCTTCGCCACGTTTCCCGACCTTCCGGCAGATGTCTGATACCACACTGCCACGATCCGCTCCCCGGGTCGGGGCACCCGGCCGTTGAGCCCGTTGCCGAACTCGACGCGACCGGCATCGGCATCGAAGACGAACTGCCGATCCTCCGGCTTTGCATCCTCCAGCGATATCACGGAGTGCCACAGCTCATCGCCCACCTGAACCACGACCGGAGTGCGGCCCAGCAGGACGTCCAATGTCTCTTTCGGCGGCGGCTCTCCGGTGCCGGCTTCGTCCGAAGTAGCCAATTCGCGGTTGAGATCGTAGATGCGCTCATATCGGGCGCGGCTGGCGGCGCGGGAATCCATGCCTTTGGCGCGGAGGCTCTGCGACAGGAGGCTCTGCGACAATAAAGGCTTCGTGTCTTGAAAGACTTGCGCCAGCCGGTCCCAATCAGCCACCTCGGCGCTCGTGGGCTTGGCCGAAGGGGAAGGGGTCAGCACAGGGTTCTTGGCCAACACGAAGGACTGATCCGGCCGCTCGTTCCCTAGCCCGAGCACCTCATCGCGCACCGTTTCCCGCTGCACACAGGGAAGCATGTTCAGACTGATTCGCTGCAGTCGCGGCTCGATATCGTAGGAGCCCCGCGCGATCCGACACCGGATCCAGACACGGTTTACCCCCGAGGGCGGCTGTCCCGGGGTGGCGAGCGTTACCCCACCGCTCCGGGACAAGCCGGCTGTTTCGTCGTTCAGGACTTCGAGTCGCTCCCAACGGCCGCCCGCCTTCTGATATTCCCAGACCAGCTCCACGGGTCTCGCGCCGACGCCCTGCTCCTCGTTCCCGGTCTGCGCAAACGGATCCGCTGGGGTACACAGGGTGTCCAGATCGTCGGTCACCAGATCGACCGAAAGCTGGATCTCCGGCTCATTCCCGGGATAAAACGCATCGAAGCCGAGCCTGAGCTGTGCCCCCTCCTCGGCCCGCTCGCCAAACGCCAGGAAGGTCACGCCGGGCTCTGCGTTAGCCTGGGTCTGGTCCACGTCGGCGGAGCCATCGTTGACGATGACCTCTGCCAGCCGGCTCTGGGTCAGCCACAGATCGCTCGGTGTCTCGAACACGACATCGTCCACCTCGAGAGGCGAGAGTTTGGTGCCGGCCGGAAGAAAGACACCATTCAGGAGATCGCCTTGCACCTCGATCTCGACCCGGGCGGGCCTGCGAGCTCTTCGCTGGATTCCTGCGAGCCGTGCGAACGCTTCTCGTTGGCGGGCACCCACCCGATTGAGCTGGTAGATCTGCATCTCCGCCAGCCAGGCGAACAGCTCGACGAAGGTGATCCCCGGATCGTGGAAGTTGTGATCGGTCCAGCGAGGGGAGAGCCGGGGGATCAGCAATCGCGCTTCCTCCACCAGATCCGCCCAGCGGCGGTCGTCCAGATTGGGGACCAGCAGCGGCATCGGTCACGCCCTCTTGATCTGGATCACGTGGTCGCCCCCGGCCAGCAACTCATTGGGCCCGATGGCAACGCCTTCGGATGAGGTCTGGCGGCCGAACCCGAAGGTCAGGTTCTCCACCCGATCGACGTTGCGCACCCGCTCCAGCACCGCAAACACGTCGGACTTCGACACCGACCGGCCGAATTCCCATCCGGTTCCATCCGCGCCGCCGCGAAGTGGGTGCAGGAACTTCTCCAGCCCCTGACGGACGTCGTTCTCGACTTGCGAGGCCTTGTCGATCGAGTCGACATAGACCTCTACCTGGACACTTACCACGACGTAGTCGGGCTGCCGGACCACGATCCGTGCGCCGGCGGCGACGAGGCCGGGAGCCCGGTCACGGAGGAACTCCGCGACTCTCCGCCGCAGCTCGAGCGAAGGGCAGGGCCGGGGAGCGGCTGACTGCGGCACGATGATCAGGCTCACCCAGCCGCGTGCAGGCAGCGCTTCGTGGCGTTGCCGGGGGTCACAGGGGTCCCGTCTCGCCCCGCCGCTACCTACCAGGTTGGTCGTGGCCAGACAGCGCGCTTTCGCGACCTCTCGGGACGCCTCATACGCCAGCTCCTCGAAGTCGGTGGCGGACACGGCGCGACCGCGGTGACTGATCTGCCGCGGGCCGATGGTGAGCATCTGGTCGGTGTCGGTCTTGTTGGAGCCGCCGTCCGCCGGCGTCGGGTTGAAGACCGATTCGACACCGGCAACCGCGGTCGCGAGCGAGGCGATCTTCCCCGCCGCGACGTTGCCGATCGTGCCTCCGCCGGCTCGATAGCGAAAAGCGCGGATGTTGTCGCTTCCCGGGGGTGGGATCTTGCCGTGCGCACCGTCACCGAACCGCAGCTCGCCCGCGGCTCGGTCGATCGAGTAGGACCGCTCTTCCGGGCCGCAGTTGAAGAACGCCTTGGTTTCCGTCCACCGAACCCAGGTTCCCGGGAGGTCGTCACGCACCAGGATGCTCTCCTTGCCGCCCTTGCGCTCGAGCTGTTGCCGTTCGGCGGAGGTGAGGGACTCCTGCACCCGAATCTCTTCGCCACCGAGCACGTCGGCGCGCTGCAGCGGGTGGGTCTGACCCGGCTCCCCATCGCTCGAGGCGACGATCTCGTCGGTGAGCGTCTCTCCCTGAACTGCCATGACGGTATTGAGGAAAAGCCCCCGCAGGAGCGGCAGCGGATAATCCGCGCGTGAGGCGCCGCGATCAGTTCGCAACGTCCCTTTGATCCAGTAGAGGGACTGTCCGAACAGGGTATCGCGCGTCAGCTCCGCCGAGGCGGACAGGGTGAGAATGCCCTGCCGCGTGAGGGCGGCGCTCTGGTCGTCGGCGTCCAGGGCCTTCCAGTCGTGGTCCTTGCGGAAGCTCCAGCGCAGGATGGGAGGCTTGTTCGGGTCGAAGTCCCGCTCCGCGGCGTCCAGCAGCAACCGCACGGGACCGGCCTGGAACGGTTGGTCCAGACCGATGAACAGCGTGAGCGAATCGACGGGGAGAGGTTGGAACGGAGTAAAGTGGGCCCCGTCGAGCTGGCACGCGGCGGTCTGATCCAGGTAGTCCAGGTTGTTCGCTGTCAGGCAGGATTCCGGAGTCACCGGCGGCGCGGTATACCGGATAACGACCAGCATCACCTTAGGTGGCCGAAGGCTGCTCTTCTCCGAAACGACCTGGTTGTTGACGATCTTGAACGTCTCCCGGCCGTAGTCGCCGCCAACCAGCCGGGCGCGAATCCAGAAGTTCTCCTGACCGGCGACTTCAGTGGTGACGATTGCCGGAAGGGAGCCGATGATGACGTCTCCACTGGTGAGGAAGTTGCGAGTGCCGTCGGTGACGGGCAGCGAGAGCCAGCCGCGTCCGTTCCAGTACTCCCAGGAGAGCTCCGGAATCGCGCCCGAATCGCCGGTGGCGCGGTACTCCGTCGTACCTGGGGCGATCTCGGCGTAGAGCTCAAAGTTGACTGACGCCGGCACGGTGTCGGGTGCAAACAGCAAGATCGCGCCTGCTGGCCGACTGTATGAGTCGACGGGCACCAAATTACTCTCGATCTTGATCCGGTTCGCCCGCGCGCTCAGTCCGTCTGTGGGCAGGCCGTGCAGGACGAAGGCGAGGTCGGCGCCGTCCCGGGCCAACCCGACGCTGGTGGTGTCTATCTCGATTTGCGACGTGTGATCCGGTAGCGTGCCGAGCGGGTTAGCGAGACGGGCGAGTCTCGCACTTGGGTCGTAGGCCTCGACTGCAAGGTTCTGGGGGCCGCCCGTGATGCTGAGCGTCAACGGCTGTCCCGTGAACGGGACTGGGCGACTCTCGGCGAGAAGCACAACGCGGTTGGCTGGAGTGGTCGGGGTGGTTCCGGTGCGCCGCTCGAATACCCACCGGACCAGGGAGTTGCCGGTGCTGGCCGCAACAACCGAGACCGTGGTAGTGGTAGAGCCCGCTGGCGGCGGATCGACAAACACCGCGGGGGACTCGCGCAGCTCGGGGTCTCCCGAGCGGGTTTGCTGCACCCAATCGGGTGCGGGCGGACCTCCTCCGTCGTACCGCTGGAAGAGTCGGTTGTTGCTCCCGCGTAGAAAGATGTGCTTGCCCTCCTGGCCGATCGCCTGCGACCGATTCTCGACGTACCCATCGGGCGCGGATGGGACCTCGTTTGGCACGAGTGCCACCATCCCCGGTGGAGATCCCAGATTGACCCATTGAAGCTTGCCGCTCACGAGGGGGGCGGCCGTGTCACACTCAAACAGTTCGGAAGGCTGTGTCGTCGCAGTGGCTGCAAACACAAACACCTTCGCGTCGGTACCGCCGCGGGGAACGGCAAACGGTCGAGAGGCCACGGCGAACGGGGTGTCGCCCGGCGCCAGTGTAGTCCACACGCCCTGCGTGTCAAGCTGCGCTGCGAAGCGCTCGAGACCCTGGTCGCTGTTGACGAAGACGAGCACCTGGCTGCCCGACACAGTCACGAACAGCCGCGGATCGAGGGTGTTCACGGTTCCAGGCCTGCCGTGTTTCTGCCAGTCGGACTGCAGCGCACCCGAGTCTCCGATGTCGCGTGACCAGAGCTCGTTCCCAGCAACCACGAAGACCCGGGAGAAGTGGGACCACCCAGGGAGCCGTACCGCTGCGGGGTTAGAGACGGGGTTACCTGGCGTTCCCAGATCGATCCAGGTTCCAGGCGGCTGGCTGGTGTCGTGATAGTGGACCCAGAGCCGGTAGGCAGGAGTTTGGGGCGCCAGGCTATCCTGAGCCGTCACGAATACCAGTACCCTCCCACCGGGCTCGTTGGAGACCACCGAGGGGACGGCATCCTCGAGCGGGGCATACCCCGACCCCTGCGGCCGCTCCGGAATCGGAGCGTCGTAGGGACTGCCCAGCATCTGCCACCCTCCGGTCGCCAGGTCGAGCTCGTAGAGTCTTCGCCGCAGCCCGATCGAGTAGGCCCGGAGGCCGGCATTGGTCTTGACGACGGACGGCGTGGCCAGCGTCTGCAGCTCCAAATCGAAATGGATGCTGACTGCGGCCCCGTGCTTGGAAAAGGCCTCCTTGCTCGCGATGTAGAACTGGTCGAACTGCCGCGGCTCGGTGCCGAAGGGGAAGAACCCGACATCGGGGACCTGCAGATCGAGTGGCGTGGCGTTGTAGAACCCCTGATCGGCCTTGATTCCCGCCGCCGAACCTGAGCTGATCCCGATCTGGATCGAGTCCACCGCGGGCAGCACTGTGCCGGGGACCAGCTTACCCCGCAGCATCGCGCGGATCCAGCGGCTATCGGTCTCGTTGACCTTGACGCTTTTGATCTCGAGACCGGCCGGTTTGGTCAGCACGATGGTGCCCGTCTTGGAAAGGCCTGCCGTAACGTCGGCCTTGACCCCCAGATCCTCCCAGTGGCCCTCGTCCTCCGGCAAGGTCTCCGACTTGGTCCAGAACTGCCACGCCAGATCGAGGGCGGATGGCTTGGTCGCCGCGACGTCGGCGAGCTGGACCTTGAGCATGATCTCGGCCGCCTCCTTGACGGTGAATACCCGGCTGTGTCCCAGGTACAGCGCGTGCTCCTGGAGGTTGATGCCGTCAAAGACCTCGAAGTCCCGGATCGGCGTCACGGCCGCGCCGGCATCGACGTCCCGGCCGATCGGCGGCTTGACCGTGACGATGTTGCCCTTGTCCACCTTGCTCACGACCCGCTTCTCCTTGCAGTCAATGCGCACGTACGCGCCCGGCTCGAGGTCGGTCACGTGGTCCAACTGGAGCCGCTCGGCTCCCGCCTTGGCAAAGGACTGAAGCCGATAGACCAACGTCGACGGGCTCCGCGGCTCCGGCTTGAGGAAGTTCGGCGGTGGACCGAATACCGCATCCTCCAATGGATCGCCCCCATACACCTTCTGGAGTGCACCGGGAATCGCCACCAGATCGGCCACGGCCTCGAACGGGATCTCGCCATCCTCTCTTGGAGCCGTCACCCGGGCCCCGGCGGGCACCAGCACGCGGCTCTCCAGTCCCGTCGCCAGTCGGAAGGTCACCGCCGTCCGAGCAGCGGTCGCGGGCAACAGAACGATCCCCAGTCGATCGAGAAACGCGACGAAGTTCTTTTGCGGCGTTCGATCCAGCCGGAGCGCGATGGCTTCGGCCAGCCGGCCGAAGATCGTGATGAGCGCGCAGCCTGCCCCCTGATCGTCGGAGAGATCCAGATCGGGGGTGTAGTGCGGCGCATACCGCCGGATCTCCCGGACGAAGTCTTCGACGCGCCGGCCATCTACTCGAGCCGCGGGAACCATCTAGCCGCGCTCCTGGACATAGAAGGGGTAGACCATATTGAGCTGATTGTTGGTTCCCCGAATCGTGTAATCGATCGAGATCTCCAATTTTCCGTCGATCCCTGCAGTGGAGTCGGCGTTCACCCGTTGCACGTCGATCCGGGGCTCGAATGTGGCGAGCGCTTCCCGGACCTGATCCTCGATGTCCGCCAGCGTGGTCGTGTTGACGACCTCGAAGACGAGGTCGTGGATCCCGCAGCCGAAGTCCGGCCGCATCACCCGCTCTCCCTTCCTGGTGGACAGAATGATCCAGATAGACTGCTGCACATCTTTCTCGTACTCCACGAGCTGGATGGAGGCTTCCTTCTCGTGCAGCCGCACGGGGAATGCCCACCCACGCCCGAGAAAGCTCTTCGCCTGCGGCAAGGTCTTCTCTCCCTCAACCGATCAGCACCGTGAATTCGCCGACCAGAATCGTGTTCGGCGGGGCCTCGATGACCGTGTCTCCCTGGCGCACCGCGGGCAGGCCGTTGATCAGCACCGTGGGACTGCCCGGGGCGACGACCCCACCGACGTGCGGCGATGGGCCATTGAACAGCGGACAGGCATGGAAGTCCGCGGTTGCCCGCCAGGCCGGCTTCCCACCGATGAGCACGTTGACGCTCCCCGGTGAAGGACCGAGCGGGGTGCCGTGGCTGGTACTATCCCCGATGCGCGCGGCCGGCTGGCCCATCGGTGCCCCTCCTAGTTGATCTGCACCAGGCCGCCCTTGAGCGTCAGGGTTCCGGTGGCCTGGATCGTCATCGACGCGTCGGCCTTGATGTCGATGGTCTTCGAGCTGAGCGAAATGCTGGTGTTGCTCTTCACCGTGATGGTTCCGGGTGTGGAAGTGATCTCGATCTCGTTGCCGCTGTCGTCCTTGATCACGATGCCGTCGGGATCCAGCCGCACCACGCGGCCGTCGTCCTTCAGATGGATGTCGATCCGGCCTCGCGCCCCGTCGTCAAACACGATCTCGTGGCCGCTGCGCGAGTGGATCATCCGGATGTCGTTCTTCCCATCCGAGTTGGTGGTCGGCGGGGGCTCCTTGCCGTTCCACAGGGAGCCCAGGACGTAGGGATGCTCCACCTGCTCGGCGTCGCATGCGACCAGGACCTCGTCGCCCACTTCGGGCAGGAACCAGATGCCACGCTTCTCGCCGGCCATCGGCACCGCGATGCGGGCCCAGTGGGTCTCATCGGGATTCTCGCGCCAGGGAAAGCGAATCTTGACCCTTCCGAGGCCATCGGGATCCTTGTTTTGTGCGACGACCCCGACCGACACCCCGCGCACCAGCCCAGGCTCGCCCTTGTCATTTTCCTGCTCGAACAGAACGCCGCTCATATCGTCGTATCCTTGATCTCGAATGTCGTGCGGTACCCGGAGGTGTCGACTGTGTGCGTGGCCTGGTGGATGTAGAAGGTGCTGCTGAAGAGATCGCCCAGACCCTTGAGGGTGACATTGGTGTTGGGCTTGAGCTCGGGGATCCCGATGCTCTCGCCGTGCCCCCCGACGAACCCCTCCGCGCGGCGCTTGAGAATGGCCTTGGCGCGCCGGTCGGCTTGTTGTTGGCTGAACACCGGTTCGCGGACGCGCAGCGTACCCTGATTCTCCTTGGCGACCTTCTGCAGGTATTCCGCGCCGCTAGCCCTCGCCACGCCGCTTTGCCGGGCGCGATCGCGGCCGGGCTCGTCGCCCTTCCGGGCGCGGCCCACGATCGCCTCCTTGGTCTGCACGTTCCACCCGTAGACCTCGACCGAGGTGACCTGATCGCCGAGGCTGATCTGGGGGGAGAAGCTGACCAGGCCGCGGCCCCACACCAGCTCGACCTCGCCGCCCTTGTCGTTCGCCGGCGCGCGGAAATACAGATCCCTTTTGGCCACGAAGAACTCGAAGCCGTTGCGTTTCGCCAGTTTGGAAATGAAGCTCGCCGCGCTCTCCTGGCTCTGGTCGATCTTCGGGTGAACCACCTTGGTATCGTCTACCTTGGGCGTCAGGTTGTAGTCCTGGGCGACCTCGCGGACGACGTCGCTGTCTTTCTTGTCCTGCCAGTTGTCCGATTGAGCGCCCTTGGTGAGGCGGTAGAAATGGTCGTAGCCGCTGATGGTGATCTGCGGGAGACTGGAGGAGGGAAAGCTGGTGCTCCACTCGGTCACGATGCCCATCGTCATCAGATCGAGGTTCCTGCGATCCCCATAACCCATGTGAATCTTCAGCTCCGTGCCCAGCTGAAAGAACTCTGGCAGGGTCTTGCCGCCGATCTTGATGAACTCCCGCTGGGCGACATCGAAGCCGTTGTTGATCACGAAGGAGAAGTGGTCGGCTCCGCCGAGCGTCTGGTTCACCTGCACGCTGGTGATCTCGAGCTTGAAATCCTGGACCAGGCTGTTGTCGTCGATGACGATGTTGAACGCCGGCGCGTAGAAGCTCTTGCGATCCTGCTCGATCTGCCGGATAGTCAGCATCAGGCACCACCTGTCAACGGCGGCAGGCGCAGCTGGAGGCCGGGTGGGAGCAACCTGGGATTCTCGATCTCGTTCGCGTCGGCGATCACGCGCCAGACGGACGGATCGCCGTACTCGATCGCGGCCATGAGACTCAGCCGGTCGCCCTCGGCCACCACCCGCCACTTGGTCCAGTCGGACGACTCGAGCTTCAAGTCGTCCAGCTGCTCCGCGATGGTCTTGTATTCCTTGAAGGTCACGTTCAGCGTGGCCCGAACCGGAACTCCGTCCTCCCGGAACATCGTGAAGCGCTGAGTTAACCGTTCGAGGATGGCTTTGAAGCTGAGCGGTCCCCAGACGAAGCGGACCGGTGGCGGCGCGTGGAGCTTCTGGTCGATCTCCAGGAGGCGCGAGATCTTCTGGGTCTCATCCCGAACATCGGAGCCCCCCTTGAGGGTATAGGTATCGAAGAAGAGCTCCATCGTGAGCACGTCGGCATCGCCGTTCACGAAGGAGAGCACCGGGTTCGACAGCCCGGGGAGCGGCGTGCTCACGAATTGGTTGCCCTTTTCCAGGGAGTACTCCGCCGGATTGAAGAGCACTTCGGCCTTCTCTCCCTTGAAGGAGCCATCGAGGGCCTCGATGAACGCGGTGGCGCGCTGTTCCATGTTGGCCCCTAGATGCCGCGGCGTTCGCGTTCGATGCGGACCCGGCGCTCGATCTGGCGGTAGACCTCGTCACTGAGGCGGGCCAGGTCGAGCTGCGGCTGCGGCTGGTGCCTTGCAGCCGACTGAGCCGAGGAGGGCGGAGGCATTAGGTGAGGGATCGAAGGGGCCGGGTGCGCCGGCAGCGGCTGAGCCAGGGTCCGTGCCGCCCGTGGGAACGGTGCGGGCTCCCGCTCGTATCGCTGCACCAGCCGCAGAGCCAGATCGCCTCGACGCGCCCCGGCGCTTGGAGAGGAAACCTCGGATCCTAAGCGCCGACCCAGCCATCCAGGTGAGCCAGTTTCCTCGCGCCGCGCCAACAGGTGGGTAATCTGGGGAGCGATGCCGTGACTGATCCCGGGGCTCACGCCGCCCGCAGCAACGCCGGCGCCCCCGGCCCTCACCAGGAGAGCCAGACGGGTTTCGACGACCATCTTCGAGAGACGGCGATCGATTGCAGGGAGCGCGAGGTAGGCGCGGCCGGGAGATTGGAACCTGCCTAGTACGCTACCGGGTGCGTTGCCGAGTGCGCTGTCCGCTACGCTGGCGCGGACGCTGCCATGTACGCTGGCGCGGACGCTGCCATGTACGCTGGCGGGTACTCGTGCCAAGGCGGGTACCCGACCGGGTCGCCTCGCTCTCGTCGGCTCCCGCAACCCGATGGCTGTCCCCACGGCAGAGAGCCCCCCCGCTGCTCGGCGAGCCACCAGCGGCGAGCCCATCTGGTCCGACGCGCTGCGGAGACCCGGCGTCCAGCCCCGCAGGAATCCCAGCGACGCCGCAATGCCGGCCGGAGCGGGCGCTGCCCGCAGCCACGCCGGCCATCCCAGATGCAGATGAAAGTGAAGGGACAGCGCCGTGGCGGCGGAGTGACGACCAGTCGGATGGCCCCGCTCCGGAACGAGTCCGGGACCGCGCTGGAAGACCAACGTCGTCCGCGGGCGCAACCAGGAACCGCCTCGGCGGTACCGCCGGACCAGGCCTTCCCAGAAACGGGCGCCGATCACGCCCGAGGGTCGCCGGCTCATCCCTTCTTCACTCCTATGTGAGCGAACTCGACGCTCTCCACGAACACCGCATTCGTGGTGGCGTTGAACGCTGCACCCGACCACTTGACCGGAAAGGCCTTCTCGAACACCCAGCGCCATTGGTCCTGACCCTCCACGTCCACCAGCAGCACGCTGATCTGGCGGCGCTCGATCTTGCCGTTCACCACGTCCTGATGCCACTGCCATAGCTCGGTGGCGTCGGCCAGCCCCCGGCGCATGGTCAGGTTGGGGTACTTGGTCACCGTCGCCAGCTTGTGGGTGTAGTCATTGATCCCGCCTTCCCGGAAATCCTCGAGCTGGACTTCGCGCTCGAGGCCGGCGATCTCGGTGAAGCCGCCCACCTGCAGTCCCTGGATCTCGACCCGGAAGCGGTAAGCCCCGTACGGATCCCGTTCTCTCATCCCCGCCTCATCCTACCTCGAAGATGTTCTTGCGCTCACCATTGAGCTCCCGATTGATCCTCGAGATCTCCTCGCACCACCGCCGGCGCTCGGCGTGCGGGAGCTGCATCACCTCGACGTAGGACCAGTGGAAGTAGTACGCGATGAACGCCATCTCTTCGTACAGCTCCTTCAAGGGGTAGCCCATGCTGCTTCCCCCAACTCATCGAAACTGACCTCGAAGCGGTGCTCGCACTGGGGACATACCGCTGGGGCCCTGAAGCTGCCGTCACCGTTCAGGCTCTGGTACAAGGCCTGGAGATACGACAGGTCGGACGCGTAGAGGCCCTCGATGATCCCCGGGTGGAGCTCCCCCAGGCTGCCGAGCCGGGTGACCACGCGCGAGAGCAGGATGACCGTCAGGTACGCCGGGTTCTGCTGCACCCGCGGGTCCTTGAGCGGAAGGATCTCGTCCGCGGCCGTCGCCAGCCGCATCGTGCCGGTCTTGTGCAGCGTGCCTTCCGAACCCATGTAGCCCTTGGGCAGCACGAACTGGACCTCGGTCTGGAATGCCATTGCCTGAGTCCCTCATTCGTTTCGCAGCGGTTACGCGGTGCGCTCCACGCCTTCGTTGGAGAGCTCCAGCGTCTCGATCGCGACGTCGTTGCCCTTGGCATTGAGATCCATCGGGTCGTACTTGGAGGGCCACGCCTCGGTGATCTGGAAGCGAGCCTTGTCCTTGCCTTCCTCGTCCAGCACGACGATCGCGACGGTCTCACGCCGGATCTTCCCGGCCACCACGTCACGGTACCAGTTGTAGAGATCGATGGAATCGGTGATGCCGCGCTTCAGCGTGATGTTGCCGTACTTGGTGAGGCCGGGCAGCTTCCGGACGTGAGTCGGCTCGTCGCCCTCGCGGTAGTCGATCGCGTCGGTCGTGATGTCGAAGCCGGTCACCTCGCTGAAATGGGCTTCGTTGATGCCGCCGATCTCGAGGCGGAAGCGAAAGTTGCGCAAGGGGTCACGTCTCATCTGTCAACTCCCTTCCTTCCTTTCCGGCGGGATCAGAGCTGGACCGAGGTCGCGCTGCTGGTGAGCTGTGCGATCCGGAAGATCACGAATTCGGCCGGCCGCACCGGTGCGACCCCGATGACGATGATCAGACGGCCGTTGTTGATGTCGTCGTCGGTCATGGTGCTGCGGTCCACCCGAACGAAGAACGCTTCTTCCTCGGTGGCGCCGAAGAGCGCGCCGAGCCGCCACTGGGTGCGCAGGAACTCGGTGATGGTTTGCTTGACCCGCCCCCACAGCCGATCGTTGTTTGGTTCAAATACCACCCACTGCGTGCCCCTGAAAATCGAGGCCTCGAGGAAGATGAACAGGCGCCGAACGCTCACGTACTTCCACAGGGTGTTGTCCGAGAGGGTTCTCGCGCCCCACACCCGGCGTCCCCGCCCCGGGAAAGCGCGGATCGCGTTCACCCCCCTCGGATTGAGAATGCCCTGGCCCCCGTCCGTCACCTCGAACTCCAGTTCCAGCGCGCCACGCACGATCTCGTTGGCGGGCGCCTTGAACACACCGCGCTCGATGTCGGTCCGAGCATAAATGCCGGCGACGTGGCCACCGGGTGGCACGAGCTTGCGCTTCCCGCTTACGGCGTCGAACACCTTGATCCAGGGATAGTAGAAGGCGGCGTATTGACTGGGCCGCGTGCTCCGCGGGTCGATGGTGCCGATCTGCGCCTGGCCCTTCGGGGCATCGAGAATCAGGAAGCGGTACTTGTTGTCCTCGCAGTGGCTCATCAACTCTTCCGTGAGGTCCGGTTCGCCGAACGCATCGGGGACATACATGAGCGCGATATCCTCGAAGGGAGGCTCCTTCAGCGCCTCGAGGCCGCTGCGCTTCTGCCCGGTCAGCGGATCGGGCATCACCCGGCCCTTGTAATCGTCCAGGTCGACATCGGCCCCGTCCACGCCGCCGTCGAGGAAGGTCAGATCCCCGGGGGCTGGCATAGCGGTCGTCCCGGGGACGTGCTTGAGCTCGACCAGCATCGACAACCCATTGGCCACCCGTTTCTCCACGTAGTTGGGCGAGGCCTCGTCGAGCACGAGATCGTCGAAGTCTTCCGACAGTTGCGTGGGAGCCTGCAGGCGCAGCTGCGCCCGGGTGGCCTCGAGCTCGGTGGCATCGGGCAGCGGGTCGACCGGTGAGTCCGGGCGTTTCCCGGCCCAGTAGTGGACCTGGAGACGGAATCCATTGAGCTCACCGGAAGCCTTCTTCACCCGGAACGCCACCCGGGTGCCCCAGAGGCCTTCGCCTACCGCGGTGATGCGCACGGAGCCGAGATCAACCTGCGCGGGGAGGGCGGCCTCCTTGTCGACGATGCGGGCGACGAAGCACCGCTTGCCGCCGTTCGCGAAAAAGCCGTCCACCGCGTAGGGCAGATACTTGGTGTCGCCAAAGAAGGCGCCGAAGAGCCGCTTGTATTCGGGGAAGCTGGTGACCAGCTGCGGATAGGTCGGCCCCCGCTCGGCCTCGCCGAGAAAGCCGGCGGTGCTGGTGGAGACACCCTCGATCGGTTTGGCGCCGATCTCGAATTCTTCGACGTAGACACCGGGAGTCAAATACTCAGGCATCGTCGGTTCTCCTTAGCGGCTGCTGGCCGCGGCGCATGCCGCATCGAGCCGAGTCTTGATTCGGGCATCGAGCGCTTTCTCGTCGGGAATCTGGCTCTTGATGAACTCCAGATTGCGGGTGACAGCGTCCAGCGCATCAGTCTGCGTCTGGAGCTCCTGCTTCTTGTCGTGCGTGTACTTCCAAGCGCAGCAGATCAGGGCCTTGAGGGTATCCGCGAGGATGTGTGACGGATGCCAGTCGCCGGGCTTGCATCCGACATTGATGGGGGATTCCTTGGTGCCGCAGCAGAGCGCGACGGAAAAGCGCCGGCAGAGCTGGGGCACGAATTTCCAGTGGAACAGGTAGAACGCCCACTTGTAGCGCTGAGGATCCTTGTCAGTCAGTGCCTGAAGGATTTGGTCGCGCAGGGTCTCGAGACTGGTGAACTGGTCCCCGATCCACTTGGACAGATCCTTGATCGCCTTGAAAGCCGCCTCTGCCTTCTTCAGGGCCTTGTCGGCTTCGTCTTTCGCACTTGCCAGCCGGCTCACCCGGTTGAGCTTGCCTTCCAGGTTCTTCTGGCAGCACTTGGCCTTCTCCGCTTCACAGAGCTCCTGGTTGATTGCCTTCTGAAGCTCGCTGAGGCAGGCCTCGGAGAAACGTTCCCCAAAGACCTTGGTGGTGGACCGATAGAAGGCCTTCAGACACTCCTCGCGACTGATGAGCTTCTGCCGGTTGTCCCGATAGGTCTTGACGATGTCATCGAACGCGCCGACCAGTGCGCTCAACTCCTTTTCCCGGTCCTGGCGGGCCTTGATGTCGGCGTCGATCCTCGCTTTCTCGCTCTGGCGTGAGGAAATGCACTTCTGGAGTGCCTTGAGCTGGTTGCGCAGCTCCTCCGAATCGCAGCCCTTGCCATTGGGATCCTTACACCCGTCGTCGCCGTTGCCGTCACCATCCTCAGGGATCAGCCCCTCGCACGGCTTGCAGGGCACGCAGACGCGATCCGGATAGCCGCCACACTCCCATTCCTCGCAGCCACAGCCCTCACTCGTTTCGCACTTGCAGGTGATGATGGTCCAGTCTTTTGTGCAATCGGCGGACGCGGCCCGTACGCAAGGGTCCTCGACCTCATCCCAGGTGCAGGGCCAGGGATCGGGACAACAGTCGCGTTCGTGCCCACAGCACTCCAACCTGATCTTGGGCGGCCCCCAGGGGCGGTCCTGATCGCAGGGATCGGGGCAGGGCGGTGGCGGCGGTGGTGGGGGAGGAGGGCACGGTTCCGGCTCCGGCTTCCCGCCTCCCCCCGGCGTACCTGGCGAGTACTGGCCTTGGTACTGGCCGCCTCCCCCCGGCGTATCTGGCGGGTACTGGCCACTCGGCTGGCCGCGCTGTTGACGAGGGTCTCCGGACTGCTGCTGTGGTCTTTGTGGCGACTGTTCACTCATCGCGGTCTCCTGTGGCTCTCCCATCACCGGCGGTGTCGGCCACGTGCAGGTCCTAGATCCCGGGGAACTGGATTGGGTCTAACGCCTTCGTCGTACCTTCGCGTAGCACCGACGGTGGGGTCGTGTGCGAAGGCCCTCCGACGATCTCGAAGCGAAGCTCGAAGGTCAGGTCCTTGGGCGCGTCGGCGGGGTTGGTCCCCGGCGCGGCCCGCGGGAAACAGAGGGCGAAGGCGCCGCGCTCGTCGGTCTGCCCCCGGCGACCCAGGTCGGTGCCCTCGAGAATCAAGACGACCCGCGCGTTCGGAACGGGCGTGGCGTCACTCGCCTTGACCAGTCGACCCCGAGCCAGGGTGAATTGCGCCTCGAAGGGGTAGTCCGGCCGGGGGAGCAGCTCGATCCGAATGGGGTTCCGCTGGAGTGGCTGTCCCGGAACCGGAACGTTGACCAGGTTGAGCTCCCGCTCGGCAGCGAAATACCGCTCCCGGTTCCGGGAGAGGGGCTGGACCTGGACCACATACTTGGCAGGCGGCAGGGCGAGATCGACGAAGCAATACACGCCAGAGCGGGCCGCGATCGGCTGCGGTGTCAGGCTCTTCAACCGGACCTGCAACGGGCCTGATACCCGCTGCCCGGTAACCAGGTCGCGCGGATCCACCACGACCCACACCGACTCCGCGAGTCTGTCTCCTCCGTGGAAGAATTGCCCGACGCCGGGATTCGCCATAGCCCCTAGGCTCCCACCGGGGCGAGCAGCGCATCGGAATGTCCGAATTCGCCGATGCGGTCCACCACTGGTTTCTGGCCTTCTTCCCTCTCGGACTCGATCGGGACAGGGGTGACCAGGTACGTCACGGAGATCTCATAGGGTGTATCGGGGAAGACGCTCCAGATCCGCGTCATGTCCTCCATTGTGATCGGATTCAGCGTGATCCGAAGCACCGAATCGGACGTCAGGCCTCTCGTGGTGCTCTGAGCTCGAAGGAGCGAGCCGTGCAGGACGCCGTTGTCGAAAAACACCCGCATTGCCCGGCTCAACGCCTGGTGCGCGTTCAGCAGGTTGGGTTTTGCATGCGCGGTGAGCAGGAAGTAGGCGTCCAGGGTAAGGGGTGCCCGGCGCTCGATCAGGCTGCCGTCGGCTCGTGGAGTTACCGAACGCTCAGCATTCTTCAGCTCCGGGCTCTCGAGCACCTTATAAAGGAAGAGGGTCAGCAGGTTGTCGCCCGCGGTCTTCGGTGACTCGAGTGCGATGAGATTCGCGACGTCCGACAAGTTGGCCTTCAGCAGGTCCAGCAAGGTCGCGCTCACGTCCCGCAGGGTTGCGACAGGAGGGCCATTCATGCGCCGAGACCGGAAGCCATCCCCGCCGGCAGCTCGGCTGCGAAGGCGGACTCGTCGTACTGATGCCCTAGCTTTTGCAGCTCGCGCTTCGCGGCGAGGGCAAAATGCGCCATGCCGATGGCTCCACCCGGCTCGTAGGCGAGCGATGCGGCGGTCACGCAGACGTTCATGATGGAGCCGCCAGACACGCCCAGGCGGGTCGCCAGCGCCGGCAGGTCGACGTCCTCGGCCAGGCGGATCTCCTTGGGCAAGGAGCTGCGCCAGATCGCCAAGCGCTGGGCGTATTCCGGCATGGGGAACTCGATGGAAGAGCGGATCCGGCGCAGGAAGGCGTCGTCCAGGTTCGCCTTCAGGTTGGTAGCCAGGATGGTGACCCCCTGGCGTTCCTCCATCTTCTGGAGCAGGTAGGCGATCTCGATGTTCGCGTAGCGATCGTGGGCGTCTTTGATGACGGAGCGCTTGCCGAAGAGCGCATCCGCTTCATCGAAGAAGAGCATCGCGTTGGCGTCCTCGGCCTGCCGAAAGATGCGCTCCAGGTTCTTCTCGGTTTCACCGATGTACTTGCTCACCACCCGCGAGAGGTCGATGGTGTAGAGGTCCAGCCCCAGCTCACGCGCCAGGATGCCGGCCGCCATCGTCTTGCCCGTGCCGCTCGGGCCGGAGAACAGCCCGGTGATTCCGCGACCGTAAGGCAGCCGCGACTGGAACTGCCAGTCCTCCAGGACACCGCTGGCATTGCGAATGGCCGCTTCCAGTTCTCGCAGCTGGCTTCGCTGGCGGGGCGGCAGAATCAGATCGTCCCAGCCGAACCCGGTCGTGACCTGGCGAGCGAGCGTCGCGAGACGATGACTGCACTGCTCGCGAGAAGCGGCGAAGAGCTCCGGGAGCGTCAGGGCCGCGCCTACCGGATTGTCCCACAGCGAACGGGTCCGGGCGGTGGCGACGGCGTTGTGGATCTGGCCGGGCGAGAGACGGAAACGGCCTGCCAGAGCGAGGGCCGTTTGCTCGGCACCACCTACCTCGGGCGCGAGCCGTACCTCGGCCAGCTCGGCCGCCCAAATGCGTTGGGCTTCGGCGGTGTCCGGCAGAGTGAGCGCGACGCTTTGAAACACCCCGTCACCCAGCAGACCTTCTGGCGACCAGGAGCGGTGACCCAGTAGAAACGTGACCGGCCCAAAAGTGCGGAGTGCGTCTGCGATCGGCCTGAGTGCCTGAGCCGACGAGGCGTCATCATCCAGCAGAGCGTCAACGTTCTCGATGCAGATGCTGGTCGGCTGCAGGATGGATTCCCGGCTCAACGCAACCAACGACTCTTCGAGTGCCGCGGCCGGAAGCGCGGCGAGTCTTGCGGCATCCACCCGCAGGATGCGCAGCCCCAGCCGGTTACATGTCGCCGTGACTAACGACCTGCGGCCGCTGCCCTCCCGTCCGTGGACGTGAGCGACCAGAACTGGTGGAGCGTCGGGTGCTCCCTGTTGGACTTCGCCGATGAGCTGGATCAGATGTTCCTCCATCTCATCGGAATGAGCCTCGCGCAGAGTCATCGACCCCCAAGGGCCAGCCGAGGCAAACTCTTCCAGCTGTGATCCCAGGTCCTCCAGGCCCAGCAGATATCGGGCAATTCTGTCGTCGAGCTCCACCCGCCTTCCGAACGGCGTCGCCGGCTCGCCGGCCTCGCGAGGGGCCAGGCGAAGCAGACGCCAGCGGAGCAGGGGGCGGGAAGCGTCAAACGCGCGAGCCGCGTCCCAGCGGCTCGCATCGTCGAGACCTTGGTGAAGGCGCAGAAACAGATCGAACGAGGGTTGCTTGCGAGTCAGGTCATCCTGAAGGAAGGCAAACGCCTTGCCGTACTTGTTTCGGTCGATCTCCAGTGCCAGAGCGGCGACAATGCAGAACTGCTCGAACGCATCAAGGCTAAAGTACCGCATCAACCGCACCAAGGGCGGCGCGGTGGGCTCGGTCAGGGTCGCTTCGATTCTCAGGGCGGCATGTTCTTGGAGCCGAAGGCGTCTGCGTGACAGGTCGCCGCTGTGACGCTGGCTTTCCGGGGAACCTCCCCCTTGCAACATCGCTCGAACTTCGCCCGGCGTAATCGCGAGACCCTGCAATCGCTGGGCGCTCTCATCCCAGATGGTGGACTCGAAGTCGTCCACCTCGGCCAAGAGCGCGAGATCGAGGATCCGAAGCTGATCGTTGAGGCAGTCGGAGTTGGACCGGTACGGCTCGATTGTCACCTGGGTGGGCGCCGCCCGAGCCAACTCTGGTACCTTGACCGCCTCCCCGACGTTCAGTATCGCGCTCCGAATCATCGACATCAGTTGGGCCGCACCAGCGCTCGCGATGCAGACCGCCGCGTCGCGCCCCTCTCGCGCCAAACCGACGACGACTGGGGGATTTGGATCCGCGAACAGCTCCCGGCACACCTCGGGAAGCTCGCCCGGGCGGATTTCGCAGATCAGCACGTCGGGCTTCTGCTCGGTGATTGCCGCTTTCACCGGGTGAGGAATCTGGCCGACGAACACCATGTCCGCCTGTTGATCCGTGATCTGCGTGAGGATGTCACGCAGCATCGCTGATTGCACGTCACCGAGGGCTACGCGGATGCGGCCCATGACCTCGATCCCGGCGGTATGGGGCGTCAGGTCTACATGAGGGAGTGCTATTGTGCGGAGTGACAGGAACCGAAGCAATCCATCATACGGTGCAATTCGGATCTATTGCGGAGTCCTGTGCGGCCTAAACCCGGATCAATCCCGGATACTCGGCAGAACTAGTTCTTGCGATTCAGGTGTACGAGGGTGAAGTGCACGGAACGAGGGAAGGGCTATCGGGTCTCGTCGGCCGGTGTTCCCACGGGTGCAAAGGGCCTGCCTCGGCTGGTCCGAGCGCTGCTACGCGCGGCAGCTTGGGCGCGGCTTGTGACCTCCAGTTTTGCCAGGAGATGGTGAACGTGGTTCTTGACCGTCGGTTCGGCGATATTCAGCCGCCGAGCGATCTCCTTATTCGAATGGCCCTGCCGAATGCAATCATAGACGTCCCGTTCGCGGTTGGTAAGCATTCTGACTTGAAGCCCAGCAGCCGCCTGCCGGGGGCCGCTTTCCGAAAGACGGCCGAATAGTTTGGCGGCGATGCGCGGGGAGCATAGCAGCTCCTCGCGGGCGATGGACGCGATGGCAGCCGCGAGGTCATCGATCGATGCATCTTCCGTGACGTAGCCTGCCGCCCCAGCCTCTGCGCAACGAAGAATATCCGAAGTAACCTCCTCGACCGCGACGGCCAGCACTTTCGCGTCCGCCGCTTCGTCGCGCAGGTCGCGGATGAGTTCGAGGCTTTCGCGTGTGGCCATATCGACCACCACGACATCGGGCCTGAGCTCGTGAACCTTGGCGCAGGCGTCCACGCGACTCGCGCTCGTGCCGAGGACCGAGAGGTTGTCACGGCTCCCCAACCCCGCCGCGAGCCCTTCGCGATACAGCCGCACGTCAGCGACTATGAGCACTCCCATTACCCGAGCAAGGCCCGAACCGAGGGTTGGAGTCGTTAGGGCACTAGGGTTGATCGTCCTCACTGGGAAAATCTCATCACAATCTGAAGGACTTGATGATAAGCTGCCGATGCTAGCGCCGGGTGAATGCTCCTCAGATCCGCCGGGTAAAAATGCCACAGATCGGGGCCCTGTTCGGGTCGCCGCCTCGCTGGTAGCCTTCCTCGAGAGCCTTAGCTTTGTCGCCCCGGCTTAGGGCTTACCTTCAATGCTTGGCATGTGAGAAATGTGAAGTGGCGATACCGTACATCTTGGGTTCGCCCTCGTCAAGCGCGTCGGATGTGTAAGAGCAATCATATGGCTCGTGCACGCGGGACGTGTTGTCGCTTTCGGCTGTGAACTAGAAGAGTTGCGTCATTGATGTACTCTGAGACAGCTGACGCAACGGGATGTATCGAGCATGAAAATCCGTCACCCGCCAAGCCTTTGTCCGCCTGCAGCAGGACTGCTGGAACGTTCAGGGGGGTTAATCCTCTGTCCGTGAGCGGAGCGCGTCAGTACGTTGGAAATGCCGATCCGCCACCTCGGCGGCGAGAACTGATGAGCCAGCCGATTTAGTGCCGGGGCAGAGTGTGTAAAGCCTCGACTGGCGGGTCGCGCGTAAGCACGTCCGCGGCCAACTTCAAACCCGCGCTTTGGCCCTGTTGATGTATTCCCACACCCCATTATTTCGGGTTCCCGTCGAAAGCGAATTCGGCTCGCCCCGGAAGTTCGACACAGGGAACGGGGTTCCGCGCGAGATCGGGCTAGACGCTTCGGAACTACCGGTGGAGGGGGACCCACTTCCTGTCAAGGGCTACAACGTCGAGCTAACTCGAGCGACCTTCCAGGCGACGCCTGACTGGTGGACCTTGGGGTTCGAGGCGTTTGGCACGGTGCAGACGGTTGAAAACGACCTTAGGGCCGCCGCGACGACCATGGCGACTCGCGGACCGCCAACGCTCGAGGCTGGTACACTGGCCAGTTATCCGGCATGGCTGACACACCAGTTTGAGCTTGGCGGCAGGGGCCTCGGTGGATAGGGTGCTGTGCCCGTCGTAGCGAACTCGGGCCCGCACCTTGGACTTCGTGTGCCAGAATGTGTGCCAACTTCGGGCCCGCAGGACGCTCGAAACCGCGGTTCCGCGTATCCTGCGCACTCCTCTTTCTGGAAACGCGCAACTTGCTCTTTTTGGCCCCGGGGTCAGGCTTAGGAATCGATAAGCCGGAGGAAGGTATTACGAACGTTCGGTCGTGTACGGAGACCCAGAAGCCATCCGCGCGCGTTGGACCCTGGCGTGCGCCCCAGAAGGGGGCAGCGTCGACCGGCTGACATTCAGGTCCCCTCGCCAAAGAGCTGCGTGTGCGCCGATTGCGTAGCTCCCGCGACCTGCCCCGCTCAAGGCCAGAGTCTCAAATGCGACACTTTCGGGCCGTTTGTGTCGCAAATCCGTCATTGTTTGTCGCCGTTTCCCCCTAGCAGCCACCCAGCCAGCGACGAGACTTGACCGTTGTACTGCCACTGCCAGGTGGCTGATTTCGGGAGAGATACGCGGACGTGGGAGAGATGGAGTGTAGCTAGCGGTTGAATACTGGACATCCGTAGCGGGTGAAAGTGGGACACTCGTTCGTGCGGCTGGCATTGGCCGCGCCGTCTCGTGTGGTCCGACTTTAGGGCGATCCCCAGTCGAACGCCCGCATGCACGGAGTTCCAGAGCGCGTGTTGCTACGACATCTCCTAGCTGAGAGCGGTGGCTCTCGCAGCGAGGCCGCCGCGCCGGCGTGGGCCGCTCGACCATGTACAGGTGGATCGAGGCGGGTCTCTTCGACGAGCCGGTGGAGGCCATTCAGGCGCGCTACCATCCGCGCCCGTCCATGCCGAGCCAGCTCGACCCGTACAAGCCGCTGATCCAGGCGCGGCTCAGCGAATTTCCGGCGCTCCAAGCGGCCCCGGCTCTTCGCCGAGTGTCGCGCCGCCGGGTATCCCGGCGGCCACACCCAGCTCCGCGCCTACGTGCGCACGCGCCGACCTCCGCCGCAACTTGCCCACCTACGCCCCGCAGTCAGGCTTAGCCATCGACAACGCGGCCGCGGAGCGTACACGACCGCTCGGTCATGTTTTCGGGGGAGCCATGGCTCGGCTATCACTCGACTTGGCGGCTGGGGGCTTGCGGGGGCCCGAATCCGGACCGGCCCGGGCTGGTGGCAATCGGCACGGTCATCGCTCCGGTGCCGGTCACCGGGTTGGCGGCGAACTTCTCGCCGATTCCCCGGATGGCGCCCCCGCCCTTAGGCAGTACGACCGAGGGCGAAGCCACCTTCCCATCGCCTTGGTCCCGACCCGTTGACGTCGTCGTCGCTGAAGCCATAGAAGGTCCACTTACCACCGCGGAGGAGCTCCGTAGAGCTGGGGTCGGTGCCGTCCGCAGTGCGCTCCGAGGATTTGCTGCAAGCGGCTAGCAGTGGGCGTCGGGAGATCGCACGCTTCACACCACAACAAGCGGACGCCGCATGGGAAGGAAGACGCAGTCCTCAACTCGATGAGCGGCGGACGCTTTGCTAACTGCCGGTAGCTCGGCGGTCGTGAGTCCTGCGTGGCGTCCGAGGGAGGCGTCGCGGAGGAGGCGAGGACCAGTAGCTTTGCGGCCCCGGCTTTAGCCCGGCGTGCTCTTGGCTAACTATATAGGAGTTGACAGGATATGGAACAGCAGCCGCGCGGTCAAGATCAGGTAGCGGGAGACTGATCGCGCCCCCGGCAGAACGGGCACACCAAGCAGTCGCATCCAAGGCGCAAGCAGATGCTGGTACGACGGCAATCCGCAACTTCGTCGCGATACAGCGGTGGTCATGATTTGTTGCGACGGTCGGTCGCAGGTGGGCCATTCGGCTCGAAGGCTTAGCGCTATACTCCGTATTCCATGCGTCAGATCGTGATCGGACTGGCAACTCACCTGGCCGGGTTCTTCTCAGAGCCTTACGACGCATCATCTTCCCCATTCAACGGGACTGTCGACGGGCACGTCGCTTCCCCGTTCAAATAGGGACGAGAGTGCCGAGAACGGATCGGGATCAGTGAACACGCGGCTCAGAGGCGACAGCGTTGCGCATGCCGCGACGGGGGTGGCTGATACGAGCTGCTCGTACTTAAAGGGTGTCTTGACAGGTCGTGTACTGTGGCCTACGCTGGCCTAACAGCGCAGACAGCAGCAGGAATGCTTGTGAGTGGTGGAGTCTCTTCATCCCTTGCATTCCGACGCACGGGGTCGAAGTGCCATGGCCACACGGTCGCGGTGGACAACGCAGAAGGTGCTGCGGCACCCGGTCACCCTTGCTCTCATCCCGGCCGCGCTCGGGGTCGCGGGATGGGCCCTCAATCGGTACGCCATCGAGCGGGACCGGAGTGATCTACGCCTGGAGGTGCAGAGCTTGGCACAAGGTGTGCCCTTGGCACGGCCCGCGCCGGCATTCAACGGTGAGCCGGTGTTCTGCGAGACAGCGAAGCTCACGCTGCTGCTCGCGCACAATCGGGATGGCAAGCAGCCCGTTCTCGTCAACGCCATCGCGTTTCGGGTCGAGCCGGTGGAGTCGGAAAGCCGGCTGGCGGCCTCGGCATGTGAGGTAGACCCGCTTCAGACGCATCCCTACGGGATCGTTCTTCGCGACACTTACGTTCTTGAAACCACACGTACGCGGCGATCCGGGCGGTACATCGAATCTGCCCAGCCCGACGCCGCGCGGGACGTCGACCCCGACAACATCCTACGGAGCGGCAGCAAGGCCCGGTCCATATTGCTGAGGTTCGATGAGGAGCCGCTGGCCTACGATGTGTTCGTCGAGCTGAAGACGACCGGGCTGTACCGGGCTTGGTTCACCGCCGCGTACGATGTGGGCGGCTCGCGTACGTCGGCCACGCAGAAATTTTTCTTGGCGAAATGACTGGTTGGATGGAGGTGCGTCTGGCGTTCCTCAAGCGCGTTGGGGCAGTCTGCCTCACCGTAGCCGGGCTTTCCGGGTGCCAGGAACGATCCGGTAGGGACGCCTCAGCAGCGGGTGCACCTCACACTCCAGGGCCGCCTCCCTGCGCGCCCCTCGGGCAGGGTGGGCCGCCGGGACGCGATTATGTCAAGGAATACTATCGCAAGTACTCCGTGGACCCGAATACTCCGCCTGAGGCTCTCGCCCCCGTCCTGAACGCCATGCGGGACCGCCGCTTCGCTGACGCCCTGGCGGCCACCGGCGAGCTCATCGGCCGGGACGAGAGCCGCTTCCGGAGCCGCCCCGAAGCCGGTTGGCTCAAGGCCGAAGCCCATTTCTATCGCGCGTTCGCGGTCGATACGCTGACCGGCGACAGGCGCGAGGCGACGCGCGAGCTGAAGCTGGCCGCCGAGGCGGGCCATCTCCGTGCGGTTCGGGTGCTCACGGAGCAGATGTGGCGTAAACACGAGGGCGATCCCGACTTCGCCTGGGTGGAAGCGGATCCGGCCGAGCTCGGGAAGCTCCTCCGGATCGGCGCCGAGCTCGGCGACACGCGCTCGGCCGCGATGCTCGGCGCCGAGAACTCGCCGGCGCCCATCGGCAGCAGGGAGAAAACCTACTGGTCGCTCGTCAGCTTCGCCCTCGATATAAACGAGAGCGCCGAGGTTCGCGGGCGCAGGATGCAGAGCGTTATCGCGCGCTTCGGCGAGCAGGAGGTGGGCGCCGCGTTGTCCGAATACTCGCCCCTCGGCAGCGGGACGGCAGCCGGCCCGGGGCATCTGCCCGGCCGCGGTCTCGTCGCCACGATCTACGCGGACGCCGCGCTGCGTCATGAATACGGTTCCTCCTACGGCCGGCGCGGCACCGAGGGGACGAGGCCAGGGCCGAGCCCGAGCACACTGGAGTTGTTGCGAGGGTTCCAGGGCTACGCAAACGTCGCGCGGGATATCGCCGCCTTCCTGCTGGTGCCCGGAGCGCGATCATGCGAAGACAAGTCGATCATTTCGGTGAGCAGGGGGGACATTGTGGCGCTTCTCGGCCCGAGCGACTACGCCGTCGTGCGCTGCGGCCCCATCACGCATGTCGCCATGGTGCGTCGTGTCGACCGAGCGGCGGATCGACTCTACTTCGCGGACGGGTTGTTCCAGTATTGGCAGCCCAGTCATAACTCCTGCATCACGAAGTTCGACCTCGTGCCATCCGTGCACGGCGGGTTCCTCGCGGCCGTGCCCATTCATGAGGTAGAGCCAATGATCCAGGCCGTCGTGACGCTGCGCGACCGCCCTTCCACCTGATCTCCAGCACACGACGCTCATCGCCGCCCAAGCGCAGAGTCCTCAAGGGATCTAATCGCGTACAGGTTCTAAGGCTCGGCCTTCGCTAGGAGGGCAACTGAAAGCGCCGCATCGGATGCGCCGGTCGTGGCACCTTCCTATTTTGCCGGCCTTCCGGGGTCTTAACGTCGTGATCGCGACGTTCGGGCACGCATACGCAATACTCACTTCACGTCGTGATTTAGAGTTCACTCGGCTGGAACCTGGGGATCGGATGCGCCCCGCAAGTGCGCTCCGGAAGGTGGGCAACCGTAGTCTCTGTTGCCGAGACCAGTAGGCTACGGCCGCGACAAACCTTGGTATTTGAGCGAGTTAAAAGACGATAACGCCTAACAGGGAAGCCATTGCACTCCAGCGCGGGTGGCACGCACCAGCGAGATACCATCAACGGGAAGGCCCTAATGTGCATCAAAGAGCTACTCTGGATTGGCGGCTGCTTCTGGTTGGTAAATCGAGGGACGCCTGACCACGGGGCGCTCGGACCGTTCGGCGAACCAGCCGAGATGATCGTCCAAAGTCTCACGAGCGAGTACGCCGACACGAACGAGTACGCTCAGCTGAAGACGTCGGAGTTCTTTTCGTTCTTTCACGTGACCGAGGTTGGTCGAGAGCACGAGCCGGATGGCACGACGATCGTACGACTGGAACCTGGCGGCTTTAAGGAGTTCATCGATATCGAGCTGAGACTCGACGCGCTCAGCAACGTGCGCCAAGGTCGCCTGCTGCTTGATCGCGAATGGGTCGGTGACCAGAATAGGATCAACCCATTCGCGAAGGACATCGCCAAGTCCTTCCTTTCGGCGCTGGCGCCCAAGGCTGATCAAGGACGAATGGCAGTTTTCGCGGATGCTCTGCGAAACCTCGCAGGAACTGAAGACCGCTACCTCAAGCGGTCGCAGCCTAACAGTCCCGAGCGCGCCGACCGTACAGTGGACGCGGAAGTGTTGCATGCCGTGGGAGTGTTCGTAGGTACCGAGCATCAGCTCGATGTCAAATTGACTGCATCAGAGCTTCGGCTTAGCAATATTGATGAAGAGGGTCGCAGCAGGGTACAGATGACTGTCGTCCGGCGGGGCAAAACCGCTCGATGACATGGCCCAGAGTATTCGGTTGGTGAACGCCCTACATGCCGGTAGGCCATATGGGGCCACGATCCAGGGCTTTACCGCGCTGGCCAAGCCCGCCTGGGTCGACGGAGCCAATGCGCAGGGCCAAGCGCCGAGCCATCGGTTCGGCAGTCGGCGATCTGGGTGCTGCTTCGTAGCGCTGGCATCCAGGGTCGCGGAGGAGGCGAGAAATCGAGGCCGGACGGCCTCTCCTTTCGCCGAGTGTGTCGTCTCGAACGGTGATGGAAGAGTGGCGCCCAGTAAGGGGCCAGAGAGGGGCTGACCTGAACGATCGACCAGACGGGTGGCTATACGACACCGCCGACGCGATGCGTGAGGCGGTTCGGTCCGACTTGAGGCTTGGCGTGTCAACGGCGGCCGAACATGTCGCACTTTCGGCGGTTGCAAATGTCGCACTTGGGGGCGAGCCGGTCAGGACGCCGTGGCCTCCTGCCGGGAGCGGCGGCGCGGGTGAGTCGGGGGTGACGGCGTGGGGCTGAGCAGTCGCTGGAGATCGGCATGCTGCCGCATGCGGTAGCTGTTGCCTCGGATGTTGACGATGTGGCAGTGGTGGACCAGGCGGTCGATCAAGGCCCTGGCCATCACGTCATCGCCGAAGACCTCACCCCACTCATCGAAGCTCTTGTTGCTGGTGAGCACCGTCGAGGCGTCGGTTCGTCCGGGCCGGGCTGCCGTCACCGAAGCAATACCTCGCGTTGGCGCGCCTCGCGTGGGCGGCCCATCTCGGCGAGTTACCTGGGCTCACGGTCGCGGCGATCGCCAACCGGCTCGACGCCTCGTCGCCGCAGAGCTTCGGACGCACCCTGCGCCGGATGTTTGGCGTGACTCCGACCCAGTTCCGGGCGAGGTACACCGGCAGGGAGATGCTGGAGTTGAGTCTGCGAAGCATCGCCGATGCGGTGCAGTTGGATCACAGGCGGATAGAGACGCTGGGCTTTGCGGGCGCGATCCGAGGGGCGCGGCTGGGAGCGCCGCCGCAGGAATCAGCTGAATATCTGGATGGGTGGGATGCGGCGATCGCGTGCGTGGCTGCTCGGTGAGGAGTCGCCGGAGGTCAAGGCGCTCGAGACGCTGCCACCGAGCCGCACGACTCGACAGGTTAGTCCCCCGCCGAGTTTCCCCTGCTTCATAAGGGAGCGCACCAGATCGCGCTACGAGAGCTCGTGGCCCCAGGAGGCCACTTGCGCACCAAGAGCCGGAGACTCCATGGACGCCGTCCTCACCCTCATACACGGTACGTTCGCGCGCACGCCCGTTGGACACGAGATGGATCTCCCTTCCGCGAGGCGCTCAAGAAGTCTTATTCAGGACAAATTGCCTTTAAGGTGTTCCCCTGGAGTGGGAGAAACCTTGCTCACGCTCGCGGAAAGGCTGCGCGCCGCCTGCGCCAGCACATTCGAGAAGTTAGCTCAGAGTACCCTACGGTCCCCCACTTTCTTGTCGCGCATAGCCACGGAGGTAACGTGGCGCTCTACGCCCTCCACGACGAGAGCGCTGCCGCAGGCGTCCGCGGAGTGGTATGCCTCTCCACGCCGTTCCTTCAACTTCAACCCCGCGAGTTCGGCGACTACGGGCCGTTTAGTGTGCTGCTGATGTTAGCCGGCGCGCTCTTCTTGATTTGTCTGGGTGTGAATGCGGCGCTGTTCCCTTCCGATCGACACGAGAACGTGTCAGTGGCCTTGTTTTGGGTGTCGCTAATTGGGAGCTTATTGGTTGGCAACAAACTTACGGACGCATGGATTAGCTTTGCTAAGCGGCGATTTGAGGAGTATGCGGCTCCCGAGCTCAATGTGCCTATGCTGATCATCCGAGCCACTGGTGACGAGGCAAGTAGCATTCTGGGCGGGTCGTACTTTGTCGCTTGGTGCGTCAACAAAATCTTCGGTTGGCTAGCCTCGCTAGCGGGCCTTGCTGCATGGCTTCTTTTTTTATTGGTCGCGGGCATTTTCAAGCACGGGCCAATCGTCGTTAAGGTCGCCGCTGTTGGCCTCGGCTTGTTCCTGGCCCCGTTTGTCCTGATCGGGTTTGGCGCAATCGGTGTACTCGCCCTCCTACTTACCGTCGTCGCAGGGTTCCTCTTACTCCCCTTTGGCGTGGACTTCGGCTTGATCAGTTTGCTGGTGGAGGTATCTGCTGAACCTACACCGCCGGGTCTGTGGCCGGTGCACAATTTCCGTCCTGAAAGGGAATGGGTCGGAGACGTCGCCACCCCGTCAGAAACCCCTAGTCTCCCCAAGCCATCATCCTGGCTCGTGCATAGCTATCCCTACGATGACCCACGAGTGCACGAGCTCCTGGCGAGATGGACGCAGAACGCCACGGTCAAGCGTCCAGTGCCGCCCGGTTGAGCCGACTTAGAGACCTGTTTCCGCGTGACGCGGGGCCGGCCAGATGACCGGATGGAACACCGCGACTCCCACGCGGGTTTCGTCGCCCTACCTTCTTGAGCCTCAGTAGACGATCCCACATTGGTCGAGCAGCACCGGTACCAGCTTCGAGACCTTACCATCAATCGGCCAATCGATGACCTCTCCGATGCCGCCGCTGGGGAATCCAGCCGACCCAACTGAATCCGCAGGAGGCCCGGCCGGCCCAGCGTTGCCGCTTGAGTCCCAGCTGCGCCGCTTTGTCGGCGCATGGGAGACGGTAGTCAGAAGGCCGGAGGAACTCCTCGTAGATGACCACCTGGGCCTCGTGCTTCCGGTGCTTGCTCGGGCGCTAGACCGTTGGCTCGCTCGCCCCGGCAAGGGTAAGCCAGTCACCTTCGATTGTACATCGACAACCACGGGCCTAAAGGGCATACTGGTTCGCCGCATCCGCGAACGCGTGAGCGTGAGCGATCCCGCGTGGGACGTCCTACGCGCCACGCACGGGAGCGACGTCGACCAGCTGATCGCCGCGTGCAATGCAATGCCGGTTGACGCACGGCTCGTCCTCACGATTCTCAAACGCGGCCTCGGCACTCCGCATTTTAGGGTGGGCGACATCATAGACGCGCTACTCGCGGAACTCGCAACGCGGCCGACCCCGATGCCCATCCCGATCTACTCACGAGTAGGCGCCACTCCGGCCGCCCTTCGCCCTACAGCTGTCCCGAACTTGCGGCTCCTGGCTCTAACGACTCTGCTCGCTCGCGAGTATGCGCTCGATGATGATTCCAAGGGGCTCGCCGGTATGCCGGAACAGGCGCTCAACGGGACGGGGATTGAGCAGGCGCTCAGTCCGCACGTCGATGCTCTGGCCGCGGACGGGGTGCGGCTCGAGGCGGTGTGGGCAACGATCCGCCGAATGGCTGCTCGCTGCGGTGAGCGACCATGCGAAGCTACTCACGCTCGGGGAGCTCGATGGGATCATATACGCCGAGGTCTTCGTGCTTGCGAACGCGGTTGACGAGGTCCTTTGGGACGGGCGTCAGTACATGCCGCCAGCGGCCGCCGCCGGCAGCGACGGCCTGAACGAGCGCCTCGGGCGCGCAACGGTCCGGGCGTGGACATATCGACTGATTGACAGTGCTGTGGGGCTCCTCGGACCGCCGCCCGTGCTGAAACGAGCACCGCCGGAATCCAAGGATTACACGTTCGCCCTTGAGCAAGCCGTCAGCTCGTTGCTTGAACCTTGGGTTCGTTCCCTCCCGGCTGTGACAAACCAGACCCCCGCCCGTGACCACCTGTCCATCACACTGGTCCGGGGACTGGAGGCTTCAGTGCGCCGCGCAATCGTGTCGTGCACCCTTGATCGCGTCACTACTGCGCTGTCGGCCAACGTGGCACAGGATCTCGGGCGCACGATGCTCACGAATCTCGCGAGTCTTTCGGAAGCTGCGGGGATGAATTGGCACTCAGCGTCAAGGGGGGATCCAGGGCGCGTGATCCGCCAGTGGGCCGCACGAACGGAAGAGCACCGGACGCTCGCCGAGCTAATAGGCGCTGCGCGGGGCGATGTGGCGAGTGCACTGCGCCGAGTGTTCGAGGAGATCGCGTCGTCCGACTCGAAAGCGTGGTGGGCAGCCGATCCAGTCGACTTTTTGGTCCCGTTGGATGGCCGACGTGATCGCGGCCACAGGCAATTGGCCGCGCGCGTGGCGTGAAATCGCCTGGGACCGGCTCCCTCCGTCTGCTGCCCAGGCACTGCGGGACCGGCTTCACGGCGCGTACGCGCCTCATGCCTATGACGTTGTCTTCTCGCTCGATGGGGCCGATGCGCAGGGGGAGGTGTGGGCAGCTGGTGGCATCACGTGGTTTGCAGAGGGAGCGCTGACCCTTGGCGAGCAATGGCCGGGTGCTGGCCGCCAGCCGAGCACGGGGGCCTCGGGAGCGCGGGGCGATCGGCTCGCTGCCCAGGGCGAGACCCTGCGACAAGCATCTGCCGTCGCCACGCCGACCCCGCTCAGGACGACCCTGTATGCTTGGCTGACGGTGGAGGCACCATCCGCCTTTGCTGCGCAGCGAGATGCCCGAGCCTGGCTTGAGGCGGCGCTCAGCGCGCTCACGTTCGCGTACTCCGTCAATGAGCCCGCGTTCATGCCCCGAGTCCGACGGCTGGCACTTCGCGGGGTGATTGCGACAGGTTACTCCACTCTGACCAGCGAGCTCAAACGCGAGGAGCTATTCCGCGCGATCGCTGTGCGGGACGAGAGCTTAATGGAGTTCACGCGGACGTATGCGCAGCTGATAACCAACGCGAGCAACGAGGCGACCCAGACAGACCTTGAGCGCCGGCTCATGCGTGCTTTCGCCTGGTATCGTGCCGGACGATGGGACCCGACACCCGTTACGCGCTTCCTTTCGTATTTCGTCGCGCTTGAGCACTTATTCGTCGGGGGCCGCGTGGGCGCGAAGGGCTCCCTGCCGGAGAAGGCCAGCGCCCTCGTGGTCACGTGGCAATACGTTATGGACAAGCAAGATCTCGAGCTCCTCAAGCCGGAGGCTGAGCGCGGGGTTGCACTCCGCCAGGCCGCGCTCGAGAATCAAGAGACGAGCGCAGCGCTTGACCGACTTATCGAGTTTCGCGGCTGGCGTTCGGACGTGCGGCCGTTCCTCGCTCCGGCAGCGCTCGCGGCAGCAGTGCAAGTGCTTCGTAGAGGATCGTCGGCCGCTGCAGACTTCGCGGCACAGAGCAACGCGCTGCGGGCGTTCGCGCCAGTGTGGGCTGCACGCGAGCCTCGCCGGGCTCACGAGAGGGAGCGTTGGCAGGTGATTCTCCGCGATCTGGCGAATCGTCGAAACGACGTCGTACACGAGGCGGTCGTAACCGGGCCAGATATGGAGCTATACGCGCGCCGACTGGAGACGATCGTCCAGCGCATCCTTGATCGGCTCACGGACGTGGCGATTAACGCTGCGTTGACAGTGGCGACCGTAAATGGGGCCGTCGCCTGGCACCAGGACCCGTGGTGATTCAGCGGTTCTCGGCGTCGATCGGATTGGAACGTTACGGTTTCGAACCTCTGGCCGCCGTAAGGGCTGCACGGGCAACGCGACCAGGCAGCGCCCCCTTTCCCATCGTGGTGGCCTTCGCTTACGGCGTATGGCCTACGCCCTACCGGTACGACTGCTGGCTCGGCCAATTCCCTGTGCGATTGATGGGCCGCCTCTGAGAAAAAGCGCGCAGGACACGCCATCGGAACCTGAGAAGTAGGAGTCGTTGGCATATGCATGAACGTATCCGCTACTTCCGCGAGCTCGCACCCGGCGTCTCCATCTCCTGGGAGGAGGACGACTCAGCCCGGCGGGGCTCCTCGAGCGCGTCCACGTCAGCCCATAAGGCATCCAGAAAGGGCCGGGGCAGGCGGCGGAGCTCGGCGTCGAAGAGCAAGAGCCGCAAGCGATCCGCGGAAGGAAGGCGGGCCAACCAGTCGGACGACATGGCGCCAGGTTAGGGCCCCGATCTCAACGCAGAAGCAACGAGCGTCCCAGGACTCGACGGCGGGGCTGCCGCCGCGCATCTTCGTGGGAAGTGTCCCTGGTGCCTCCCTTCAGAAGCAGGCGATGGCAATGCCCTGGCACTCGCTTCTAACACAGCTCGGCGGAGTCGCTGCGCTCGCCGCAATATTTGCATGGCTTCTACGCACGCTGCTACAGCACCTTCTGTCAAAGGACATAGAGGTGTTCAAGGTCCGTCTCGCTGATGAGTCTGCCCTGGGCATTGAGCAATTGAAGGTCCAGTTGCAGATCGCGGCGGGCGAACATGGCATCCGCTTTGGAGCGTTGCACCAAAGGCGAGCCGACATCATCGCTGACTTATATCATCAACTGAGCGGGCTAACGATCGACGCCTGGCTCCTGGCCCGGCTGGTGCGACTGCGTGAAGCGGGAGAGGTCGATGAAGAGCGGGTGCGGCATGCGACTGCCGAGCTGGCAAAGAACTCTTCTGCTCTTTTTCAATTCATTCAGCGCAATCAACTGTACTTCGGCCCGGAACTCGCGGAGCGTCTCCGGAAAGCGTTCTTCGCCATGAACCAGCCGCTGCCAGACCTCACGCTTAGTGACGCTGCGGAGGCCGCCGGGAAGGTTACTGATTCCGCCACGCGCAGAGCGAACTTCGTTGCTTACTGGGAGGAGAAGGGATCGGAGATATCCAGCCTCTTGGGCCACATAGAGGCCGACTTTCGGCGGCTGCTAGGCTCCGAGGACTGACGTTCCACCTCTCGGCTTGATCGTCTCAGCACTGAACGGCCGTGAGGTCATCCCATTCACCATCAGCTTCAGATAGATGTGGTAGTTGGGCAGGGCTCACCAGATCCGTTGCCGACAGCTCGGGCTTGAACTCTCCCTCCAACACCTCCGCATCCGATGCCCCGAGCCGAAACGCCACCACGGTGCCGACGTTGCCCAGGATGGCCCCCGGATCGCCGGACAGGACCGCGACCACGTTTCGCGCGTCCCGGACCGACGGCCGAGCCCCAGGTCATTGGCCTCATCGGGAAGGAGTCTCACATAGACCACCCGGGTACGGGGCGGCCGGTCCCTCGGTCATCAGGTGGCCGCCGGCAAGAAGCAGGGACTCCACGAGGTAGTCGAGATGATGTGCCCCACCGTCGCCAGCAAGACCCCGCACAGCCCGGTGAGCAGCGCTTCGCCGCCGGTCAGGACGTGAGCGAGCCAGAGCCAGGGGGCGCCGTCAAGAAGCGCGAGCCCGACGCAGCCGGCGAGCTGCCCCGGCCAGCCAGGCGGTAAGCGAGACATGGGGTCCTCCGTGTGGCGTTGCTCCGATAACGTAACGCATTTCCTGTGCAAGCTCACTCCCACGGTCACAGGAATGCGCCTCAACAAACCTTGCGCTTGCCCGACCGGTGACCCGGACCGGGCAAGCGGATCGTGCGCCGGATGATGAGCTGGGTCTTCGTTTTGGCTTGTCCATCAGGCCCCGGCCGACCGACCCAAGCTCCTTGACCGATTCGTAGCGCGTGAACCGCCGCGGCGGCGAGGCAACTGGACCCGCCTGGGCTACGACACTCGCGCATGGCGTCGATACTCTCTTTGAACGTGGGCCCGACCCCCGTAGCCGCGGCGAACAAGTTCAAGGACAGCATTCTTCGGACGCCCGCCTCCGCGCCGGGCAGCAACGCCCCCCACGCGTGTGTTCCGTCGCGTTCGTGCCAATAAAACGTGCCGCATCCACCAGCGCCAGCTAGCGCTAACGAATGCGGCACGCAGCAACCCGATTGTCAATTCGCTACTTAGCGCTGTCCGTCGCGCCGTCCGGTGCTCCGGAGGCAACGCGGGTGCTGGAGTATATCCCTCCAGGCCGGGTGCCCCTGGACGACCTCTCGAAACGGGACTATTTCAGCTGACCAGTCAGGTCGATTGGGCGGTCAATTTGGGAGCGGTTTCTCGCGGCAGATGTCGGCATTTCCCCTCGGGGAAAACGGCACGGATGCCCGGTTCTCCCGGCCTTTTGTCGGTTTGAGCCGTGCCCCCCTAGTGCCTCGGGATCGAGAGACTGTCCAGCAGGGTACTGCTGGAACAACTGCTGGGACTGAAGGCGCTTCACTGGCGGAAAAGGACTCACTTGGCGGGCCAAGGGGGCACAAAGTCCTAACTGAGCCCCCTTGGCGCAATTACCGACAGCCTCCTAAGTCCTGCGCGTCTGCCAGTTCCGCCACGTTCGCAAAAGCCACCGCAAAATAGCGCCTGACTAGCCCTCGTTGCCCATCCGTCGCACCAGCACCCAGAGCACCGCTCCGACGACCGCCGCGCCGGCGCCGAGCCCGACCAGCACTCCCGCCCGCGGCTCGTCGTGGGCCAGCGCGCGCGTGCCCAGCCCCAGATAGGCGAGGCCGAGCGCCACGAGTGCGAGGCTCAGGACCAGAAAGATCGGCTTCAGGCCGTGCATAGCGCCACCGAAAGCGTGGGGGCAAGATAGCCGACGCGGGGCTGTCGCGGCGGCGCGACCCGGCCCATATTCCCCGCAACTCATACCCGTCTCGAAATCCCTCATGCGACTCTCGATCACGCTGGCCGTCATGGCGGTCGCCGCGCTGCGCGCCGCCCCCGCGCCCGCCCAGGAGCCGGTCGCCATTCACGTGGGCCGTCTGGTCGACGTGGACCGCGGCGAGATCCTGCGGGACCGGCTGGTCCTGGTGCGCGGGGACAAGATCCAGGCCGTCGAGCCCTGGCCGGCCAAGCCGCCCGCAGGCGCCCGCGTCGTCGATCTCTCGCGGGCCACCGTCGTGCCCGGCCTCATCGACTGCCACACCCACCTGGTGGACGAGATCGAGTCCGCGGACGTCCTCGCTCCGCTCGAGCGCACCGGTGGGCAGCAGGTGTTTCTGGGCGTGCGCCACGCCCGGGCAACGCTTCTCGCCGGCTTCACCACGGTACGCGACGTCGGCACCTACCGCGCTTTTCTGGACGTGGCCCTCCGCGATGCGATCAACGACGGCACGGTGATCGGGCCTCGCATGGCGGTCGCCGGGGCCTACATCACTGTGGCAACCGGCGGCGGCGAGCTGACCGGCATGGCGCCCGACGTTGTCTTGCCGCCGGATTTCCGCGTGGGGGTCGCCAAGTCGGCCGATGAGGTCCGGGAAAAAGTTCGGATCCTCATTCACGGCGGCGCGGACCTGATCAAGGTGATCGCAACCGGAGCCGTGCTGACCAGCGGGACCAATCCGGGAGCGCCGGAGTTCACCCAAGACGAGATCCACGCGGCCGTCGACGAGGCAGCGAAGTACGGCGCCTTCGTGGCGGCGCATGCCCATGGCGCGGAGGGGATCAAGAACGCGGTCCGCGCCGGAGTCCGCTCGATCGAGCATGGCTCGCTGATCGACGACGAGGGGATCCGGCTCATGGCAGAGAAGGGCACCTATCTCGTCGCCGACATCTACAACGGCGACTACATCGCTACGGTGGGCAAGCAGCAGGGCTGGTCGGCCGAGATCCTCCGCAAGAACGACGAGACCACGGAGGCGCAGCGCCTGGGCTTCCGCAAGGCGGTGGCGGCGGGCGTGAAGATTGCCTTCGGCACCGACGCCGGGGTCTACCCCCACGGGGACAACGCGCGCCAGCTTCCCTATATGGTGCGCTGGGGAATGACCCCGATCCAGGCGATCCAGTCCGCCACGATCGTGGCCGCCCGCCTCATCGGCTGGGACGACCGGCTCGGCTCGATCGCGCCGGGCAAGTACGCCGACCTGATCGCCGTGGACGGCGACGCCATGACCAACCTCGAGAGCTTCGGCAAGGTCAGCTTCGTGATGAAGAACGGGGTGGTCTACAAGCAGGCCGGCCAGCCGGTCGGCCGGGCGGTGGCGCAATGAGGCTCGTCGGGCTCGCTTTGCTGTTGGTCTCCAGCGCGGCTGCCCAGACTCCGGCCAAGCGGCCCTTTTCGCTCGACGACCTCGCCCGCATTCGCACCGTGAGCGACCCGGTAGTCTCGCCGGACGGCGGCTGGGTGAGCTACACCGTCGCCACGGTGGACACCGTCCGTGACCGGCGGCAAAGCGACGTCTGGATGACCAGCTGGGACGGGAGCCGCACGGTGCGCCTCACCTCATCGCCCGAGTCGGAACACGGCGCCCAGTGGAGTCCTGACGGGCGCTGGCTCGCCTTTCTGTCGGACCGGGGAGATCCGAACGACGTCGGTCAGCTATGGCTGCTCGACCGCGCCGGCGGCGAGGCGCAACGCGTGACCGCGCTCCGCGGCGGGATCACCGACTACGCGTGGGCACCGGACGGGAAGCGGCTCGTGCTGGTGGCCAAAGACCCGAGCGCCGATTCCGTCGCGGCCGACACCGGAGCGGCCCAGACCGCCAAGCGGCCGGTCCCGATCGTGCTCGACCGGTTCCAGTTCAAGCGGGACGAGGACGGTTACCTCGATCGCCGCCGCGAGCATCTCTATCTGTTCGACCCCATCGCTCGTCGGTCCGAGCCCCTGACAGCCGGTGAGCACGACGATCTGCTGCCGTCCTGGTCGCCTGACGGCAGCACGATCGCCTTCGTGAGCAAGCGAGGCCCTGATCCCGATCGGACCGATAACTGGGACATCTATGCGATCGCCCCGAAGCCGGGTGCTGACGCGCGCCAGCTCACCACCTTCGAGGGCTCCGACGGCGATCCCGAGCAGAACAGCCGGCCCGCCTGGAGTCCGGACGGGAAGCTGATCGCATATCTCCAGGGCGGCGCGCCCAAGCTCATCTACTACGGAGTGGAGCGGCTGGCGGTAGTGCCGGCTGCCGGAGGGCCGGCGCGAGTGGTCTCGCCTGGACTGGACCGCTGGGTGAAGGAGCCTCGCTGGAGCGAGGATGGCCGCACCATCGCCTTTCTGCTCGAGGACGATCGTAATGTGCACCTGGCCCGCGTCCCGGCCGAGGGTGGATCGGTAGAGCGCATCGTGAGCGGGGGTCGGGTGATCAGCGGGTTGACGGGCGGTCCCGGTGGACGGCTTGCCGTGGTCGCGAGCACGCCGAACGCGCCGGCTGAGGTCTTCGCTGTGGAACCCGGCGGGACGCTGCGAGCGCTGTCCCATCAGAACGATGCCTGGCTGAGCGAGGTCGCCTTGGCCCAGGT
>Ga0137407_10000139_pt1 | contig 54978 bp, 93 predicted proteins | sample CZOMad2_2_16fung_FD_108410 | JGI IMG/M metagenome (GOLD analysis project Ga0137407, IMG submission 108410) | Vadose zone soil fungal communities from Angelo Coast Range Reserve, California, USA - CZOMad2_2_16fungal (Illumina Assembly) | ecosystem: Environmental > Terrestrial > Soil > Vadose... | reverse complement strand
TCCGGGCGCTGCCAATGGCGAGAAACGCCGGTCGCCCGTTCAACGGCCAGCACACGGCCGGCCGGCACGCGGCCTAGGCGGCGCCAGCGAAACACGGCCGCATCCGAAATTCCCAAGCGGCGCCCGAGCTCGGTCCCGCCATGCATGGCGATGGCCTGCTCGAGCGCCTCCTCGGGGGTGGGCTGTCTCAATTCCATCACAAAACACTAATCTAAGGTTCGTTCTTTCCAAACATCTATTTTTGCATACCTGATATGCTAACTTGTGGTTTGAATTCGGCATAACCCAAGATTAGGATGTGTTTCACATGAAACACCAAATCCTGAGGGGGATACCGTGACGACACCCAACACTCAAGACTTCGCGAAAGCGCTCCGCACGCTCCGCTCAACCGGGGAAATCCAGAAAATCGGTACCTTTACTTTCTCGCAGCATCGGGCCGGATTTGCCTCGGTACAGCAGATTGAGCGCATCGATTGGTTGACCAAACTCAGCGCCGGAATGTCGCCCCGTATCGGCGGCATGAAATTCTGGCCGCATTCCGAAACCACATTTGAGCGTGTCGCCGAGCAATATGCTCGCGACGAGGCGACTGAAATCGCTCGGCGTGCAAACGTTGCTACCATCGCCAAGGTGGAGGGCTGATATGTCCGTCATCGTCTATCCGCCTTTACAGCCCTATGAGCGTACGCCGCTCGCCGCACTCCGGCAGGAGCTCGGCAGATGGAATTGGCTGCTCGACGCTGCTAATGGCGAGCGTTGGGATCATCACACAACCATCATGGCATACCGAGACCAATGCCGCGCCGAAATCACGCGCCGCGAGCGCCAAGCAACAGAGAAAGCGACATGACCGAGCACCTCCCCAACCCGTTTCTGACCTACCCAGCGCGCCCGAAAGTCGTAGCGCCATCCCGACCCGCGCAGCGGCGGCCGAGCAAGGCCAAGACGTCACGCCGTCCGGCGCGGCGCGCCAAACGAAAGGGAGCGCGCACATGAGCGGCGGGGTTTGCACGCTGAAATGCCGCGGCGGCGGCAAAATCTGGGTATTCGAGGAGGTGATGGCGGAACTCCACCTCCACGATGGCGACGAGGTCGATCACGATACAATGTGGCGAGCGATCGATCTCATGGCGGCATTCATACGCGCTTACGAAGATACCAAGCCAATCCATAATCGCATTTATTCGAATGCCTTGGACGAAATCGAGACTGTGATCGCGCGGCGCAACGCAGCTCTGCACGGGAGGAACTGATGTCCCGCCAAGGCGAATTCAGCGCGAGCGCCAAGCGCGAGATGTGGGACCGATCTGGCCGCATCTGCGAATGCCACCGGGTGCCCCAACTCATGGCGATCCTACACGGCAATCCCTGCAACACCCGCCTCGGACCCGTCGGCAATATCTTCTACGAACACATCGTTTGCAAGGAGCTCGACGGCGATGACACGCCGGATAACGGCGCGGTGCTTACCCGCACCTGCTGGAAGCTCAAGACCAGCCTCTACGACATCCCAGCCATCGCCAAGGCCAAACGCCTGGGCGATGCCGATCGGGGGATCGTTGTCTCGTCACGCTGCCCGCTTCCGGGCGGTCGGCAAGACACACGCAAGCGCACCATGAGCGGCCAGGTGGTCGACCGCCGCACCGGCGAACGCTACGGAACAAGGACACCAAAATGACTTTCCAATCGATCGACAAGCGATCCGTCGTCGTCGACGGCCACAAGACCTCAATCAGCGTCGAAAAATGCTATTGGGGCCAGATCAAGCGTATCGCGGACGAGCGGGATCTGGGAGTCGGTGCGTTGATCGCCCAGGTCGCCAGCTATCAGCCGCAAAACCTTTCCTCGGCTCTCCGGCAAATCGTGCTGGCCGACCTGCTGGCGCGCGCCGACTTCACCTTGCCGGTGCACGCCGTGTCTCTTTCCTGGTTGATGATGGAGGGATAAGGTATGGCGACTCCAAAGAAGTACTTCACGCTCGAGCAGCGCCGGGTCGCCAGGCGAGTAAAGCAGGCCCGCTATGCCGAAAACTACAAGGGCCAAGCCCACGGCCACACCATGAAGGCCGAAGAGCCGGAGCCGGAAACCATGATGGAGCTCGCGTTTGCCCTCGCGGCGCCCCGCTCAACCACCCAGGAGTTCTGCGGGGATCCGCTCCACGGCCGATCGGCTCTCGACAGGATGCGGGCGGTAGCGTCATGATAGACTTCATCCACCGCATCGTGATTGGCGCCCCGATCACACCGAACGAACTTCGATTTGCCGGCGGCTTCGCGCTCGCGTGGTTCACGATGGACACCGCATGGTTTGTCGGAACGCTTAATCACTGGTGGGGGCTTTAAGCCAACCATACGGAAACAGTAGACCGATGATCGAGCGCGTCGACAAATTGACAGAGCCACTTGTCGCCGGACAACACTACCTTGTTTGGACGGTGACAGCGAAGTGGAATAATCTCATCCGTGCATGGCCGGTGATCGGTCCAAAGCACGATGATAAAGAGTTTTTCAATTTCAAACGGGAACACTATCACGTTGATTCTCGTTTTCTGCCGCTCAAAGCGAAATACAGAGGCGAAACACTTTCTCATCCCTTACATGCTCATCTGGAAAGATGGGGAAGTCCGGCTGTCCCACTAACGGATCCAACGCTGCGCCGTCGTAAATGCATTTCCGTCGAAAGTGAAATTTGGGTTCCGGAGCGCGCCGACCCGCGACCACTTACCGAGATGCACAAACATTATATTGGTCATCAATGCGTCCGCGGCAAAGCCGGATGGATTTGTCCGCATCGCAAGGCATCTCTCGGTAGTATTCAGCCGATCGACGGCGTGATCACATGCCCGCTTCATCTGCTCAAGATTGACGCCGCAACCGGCATCGTGTTGGCATAGAGGAGAACAGCAGACATGCAATCAATTCATATACTGGCATTTGGAGTTTGCTGTATGGCAGCGCTGCGTCTGCTTGACAAGGTGTGGCCGACAAAAACACTTTCTTGGAAGTTTTATGCCGGAGAAATGCTTATTGCGGCCGGTGTAATGATTTACACAAGCCAACCATAGGGGATGATTGGATCATGACTAAGCAGGTTAAATGGCACATCGAGGTGCAGATCACATGCAGCAAAGCATGTGCGCGCCAGATCCGATAACTTATGGAAGCAGCTATCGACAACAATGTAGAAAGTCTGCCGACCCTTATTGCGTATTCGTTACTACAACCTGAGAAAAAGGTGATTTCCTGATGACAGATACCTGCACGATTTGCGGCGGCTCGGGCGTCACCACAATCGAGGGCAGCTACTTCCGCGGCTCCAAGGTCGAGCTCCCGTGCCCGTGCCAGGATCATCGAAACTCAATCCGGCTTGGCGATCAATGCAGCCCCATGGTCAAGCGCGCGATGGAGCGATTTTGGAAACGTTGCGACGAACTCGACGGCAATAAGGGCGCGTCAGTGGATCAGCGATGAGCGAACCAACGGAAACCCAAGTGATGGCGGCGGCGCGGGCAATCTACGAAGTTCGTCCTATAAAGAAAAACTGGTGGCCTGGAATTGGCGAACCGATCTCGTGGGATGAGATGGTCTACGATTGCGAACCGCTTAGCCGCGAGCCCTATATCGAGCGAGCGCTCGCCGCGCTCAAGGCAGCGGCATCTGCACATGGCCCGTCAACGGATAAGGAAACACCATGAAAGGTCTCGCACTTATCGGCCGGACTAGTGGCCGCGGAACGTGGAATATCATTTCTTGGCACTCGCCTCACTCCATGACGTGGTCATGGATCTTGTCAGTCAGCCTTCCGCGATCCGGCGAAGGGCGCTGGCTTCACGCCTATAGATACCGCAACAATGACCGCTGTCTGCAATGGGGATTTCAGATCGCCAGAATTGGTGTGCGTTGGCACCAACAGCGGCCAATGTGGTATCGCGACCTTTATCAGCGCAAGCGCGATCAGTTCGATCACCTTGAACAAGCCATCGAACATTCCAGCCAGGAGGGACCGCCTCCGCGCTCTCCATTCACGCCGACTATCATCGATGGTGGTCGATCAGTGCATTGAGAACTCGTCACTGGATGACCAAACATGAAATATAAACAGAAAATAGAAATCACCCTTGAACGCCGCGATGATGGAGGTCTGCGGATATATTCCGATGATGTCCCTGGCCTGATTTTGAGCGGCAGACACCCGGATCGGGTCATGGGAACAATTCTTGATGCCCTTAATGCCCTCAAGGCATGGGAGGAAAATCACGAATCGCGGTGAGAGCCATGGACCGTTCCCGCTCGCGGTCGCTCTGGGGAGATAACCGGCCCGGTTACTACGCGGCGATAGAAAGCGGCGCACACTGGGAACACCGAAAGGCCCTGGTGTACTATCTAGGCTCTCCGCAAGGCGTCGGGACGCGCCGCGGCCAGTGACTTCCTATGGTTGGATCTTGTAACAATTGATCACGAGAACGTGATTGTACATTGCCCGCGTTGTCCGCGTACAGTGCGGTCACTGAAACAAGGCAACCAGGAGATCGAAGATGAAGCGCATGACTTTCGTCCAGGCCATGAAGGATTACTTCGGCCTCCGGCCAGAGCAGACGCCGACCGGCTTCATGCACGAGATGAAGGCACTCACGTCCGAGGACCGCGAGTGGTTCAAGGCGAACCTGCCGAAGGTCGGCTACGAGATCATCGTGGCCTGACATGACCGAGCTGGAAGTCCGCCTTATGCTAACGGCGGCCGTCACCAAGGCCGGGGGTCAGCGGGCATTTGCTCGTAAGCACGATCTGACCCCCGGCTACGTCGGCGACGTCATCAACGATCGCCGCAAGCCGGGACCGCTGATCCTAGAAGCTCTCGGGCTTGAGAGCGAAGGTGCAACGACGACGTACAAACGGACGAGGAAAATATGAGCCATCACGATGAAGTTGCGACCATCATGGCCGAAAACGGTCGCCTCAAGGAGGCGCTAAAGGCGGCGGGCGGGCGCGTGATGAACGCAAAAATCGACCTTCAGACTGGACGCACCAAAGCGCAAGCGTGCGACACTCTGGAGGGATGCCTGAGAGCGATTGAGGAAGCTCTTAAGCAGCCGGCTCACACCGGCTAACCGATCCGCATATACAGTAGGAGCAGACCCATGCAACCGCGCGTGATTGATAATGACCAAGGCGAGATCAGCGTGAGCCTCAACGGCCACGAGATCCGCGGATGGTCCTACAAGAGCGATGACGAGAGGCGCGCAAAGATGCTCTGCGCTCGTGAGTATGTCGAGGGCTGGTGTGAAGCGCTCGCCCACGTCAAAAGCACCGCCGACCATCGACTCAACAATGTCCTTTGCGAGATGAAGAAAGGATACGACGACTCAATCGTCGGTTTCAACGAAGCATGGGACATCGTTCGGAATGCTTTCAGCGAACTCCAAGCGCAGTAACACGGTAACCGAGGAAACGAAGATGGCACGTCACACCTTCACGGAAGACGCCCTGAACTACTGGCTTGTCGATAAATCGTGGCGTCAATTTGCGGCAAGTTTTGGCGGAGACTCGGCAAAGAAGTTTGAGACAGATGGCGAAGCCTACCGCGTGACCGATCATGACGAGGTGATCTATTTCGGCGGTGACAAGACCGCTGCCATCGCCGCCTACAACGAAGCGCAGTGACACGACAACCGAGGACAAGAAATGAAACCGCAAATTCTTTCGATCATCGCTTTAGCTGCAACGCTCGGCGCCTGCGCTAAAGAGGCCGACGTGGCTTCTCAGAACATTTCTCAAGCCGCCGACAATTTCGGCATCAATCGCCGGATCGTGTTCTACAACGGCATCACCGACAAATACATGTTGGAGATCGAGGGTCTTTGCTCGATCGGTCGCGGCGAGTCGGTGCCGAAGGAGATTACCGTCACCTGCAAGACGGCGCCGAGCGACTACAAGAAGCACTTCCTCGGCTTGAGCGACAATGTCACCTTCTTTTCCGAGCAACTCGAACCGGCCAAGGTCAGCGTCTACCACTACAAAGTGACGTTCAATCCGGCGACGATCATTCCAAGCATCGACGTCCGCTGACGTGACATCGGGAGATACTATGACCGAGTTCCATCCAATCCAGGTCCACGAGCTGACGCGAGTTCGACCGCGCGCCGTGATGCCATCTGAAGTCACCTTGCGGGCCTACGAGGTCTATTGCCACGTGTACGCGCCGCAGCCTGCGATGGTCGATCTTGCCGGCCGGGATTGCCGTGGAGGGTTCGGCGTTGGTGAACTGATCGCGTTCCTCTACGCGCGATCGTTCCCAAAAGAGGAATGGAGCAAACGCGTGGACGAGGCATTCAAGCGACCGGCGGAGGTTTAATCACATGAACTCACTACACAACGGTCGGATCAACTTCATCGTTGGTGCGGCGAGCGGCTATGCCATCGCCGCCGCAATCGCCTTCTTTGTTGGTCCGCCGCCTGAAGCATGGCAATTGGCTGCCTGCATTGGGTGCGCTGTGCTCCTGTGGACCGTGGCTTTGGTCATCGGATTAAATCCACTTTCGCGAGGTCCCACACAGTGAGCACAGTAGACAAATTACCGGCCGGGTTTATCGTCGTGATAGTAGTCGCAAGCATCGCTGTCCTCATCTTTTGGGGAACAATCGGATTTACCGTAGTGCACTTCGCACTCAAATTCTGGTGAGGCACTCTGTGAACAACATTGAACATACACCAGGCCCCTGGCATAGAGCCGACAAGGGCGATCTGGGACGCATCTTCGCGGAAGGTCTAAACCAGCGCGAGGGAATTATATGCAATGTTAGCATTGGATTTAAGGATTCCGATATTTGGGACGCCAACTGCCATCTGATTGCCGCCGCACCTGATATGCTTGCTGCGCTCCGTTCGCTGAGAAACGAGATCACTGGCGTTTGGGGCGCTTTTGCGCACGAAATTCGCGCGAGCATCAGCAATACAAACTATCAGGTGATGCTCGACAAACTTGATGCAGCCAATAGCGTCATCGCCAAAGCCGAAGGAAATATACCATGAACCTCATCTACGGCCCCGACTTCATCGGCCCACGCCTGCCCTACGTGCGCCGCAAGCTCAAGCCGGTGAAGCCGGCACGGAGGGCGAAGCGTGTGCCACCTCACATCAACCCACTACGTGCTCAGCTCCGCCAGGCGAAGGCGCAGACCCGCAAGGCGAGAAATGCGAAATGAGCAAGCCTATCCTCTGCATGGATTTTGACGGTGTGATCCACAGCTACGCGAGCAGGTGGAAAGGCGCCGAGATCATCCCCGATCCGCCAGTGCCGGGCGCAATCGACTTCCTACGGCGCGCACTCGATCACTTCGACGTCCAGATTTACTCATCACGCTCAGGACAGGCCGGCGGCATCAATGCCATGCAGGACTGGCTTCTGACCCACAGCGACGACGCCAAGCTCGTCCAGGCGATCGGCTGGCCTGATGCAAAGCCGGCGGCAATGATCACGATCGACGATCGCGCCTTGACGTTCGATGGAACGTGGCCGGAGATCTACATGCTCAAAGCATTCAAACCATGGAACAAAAAATGAAATCGCGCCCTACTGACGCCGAGTTCGACGAACTCAAACGCAAGCGCGATGAAGGGCTGCGCGCGGTCGTCGAGGCCACGTGCAAGAAGATGGGATGGGACCCAGCTAAAGTAGGTGCCCACGCCTCGCACTCTGGCCCATGCTACTGCGCTTGCCCGGATGGCCCATGCCAGCACGTATGGAACGGGCCGGAATGGACGAGCGACGACGGTTGCGGATCAAGCACCACGTGCTCGCGCTGCGGCGACGTGGCGATGTATCATGACATGAGGTGCGGACCATGAAGACGATCACGATGATGCAGCTTCGCGCCTCGCCGGGCGAGTACGCGCATTTGGTCTATAAGCACGGCGAATCGTTCCTGGTCACGAGCCAGGGGCGACCAGTGTTTCGCATGGTGCCGGTCGACGAGGTGACCATCGTCAGGCCGGATGGAACGTTCACCGGACCAAAGCCGCTCACCTTCCGTGAGGATCTCGGCGGCGAGTACGCCCAATAATCTCAGGTCCGCAGACATGATCATGTACCTATCAGATGCCAAGGCTCTGAGCAAGATGGAGCCAGAGACAAAAGCGGAATTCGAGAAATACATGGACGCCCTGGATACCGAGAGCGCAAGCCGAGGTTATCCGTATGGTAGCGGATCGCTTTGGCAAACGACGGGTGCGGAATGTTGGCTTGGGTTTTTCGAGGATGGATATTCGCCTAGCCAAGCTTTTGACGAAGACCTTTCTTACGACTGATCCAACGATGGCGAGACACTGAGATGCGAACACTTACAGAGCCACGGAAGAAACTTTTACAATACCTCAGCCTGGCGGGCGGCAAGCTGCCGGGCCATCGTCTCACACTGCCGGATCGCTCCCTGGCATCGCGTATGCAGAGTGACGGGCTTGTCTTTTGGGAATCACCAAAGGGTGTCCGCTATACCAGAAATCTTGAAGATTGGACCCTGCATCTTACTGAGGGCGGCGTGGAAGCGATCCGCTAACATTGAGGGACTGAACATGGCTGCTCTCAATCTTCTCAAAGCCGAGTTCGATGGTGCGGTGTTTAGTGATCGGCCTTGGTATGTTGCCGGCTTTGGCCGTTTTATATTTTCTACAAGAGCGGATGCAGAGGAAGCTATCAAGATGGCGCAGGCGGCGGCGCAAATAGAGAGATGCGATTTTCGACAGCGTGTCATCAATTCTCTGCCATAAAGTTCAACGTCATCACATAGGCTGATCAATGACCGACATTCTTCGCGACGTATACGACCTCTGCGCAACCCGCGTCTCTTTCGGTGGCAGAGTCTATCGCTACCTCGCCAGCTCTGAGGGATGGATGATGGCCAGGGCCGGTGTTCGCGAGCCCATCGTTTTCCCCGAAAGCGACTGGCGCGAGATGCGCGTGGCCAACGATATCAAAGAGGTTGACCGTGGCTGAATTCTTGCTGGCAATTTCCTGCTTTTGTTTAGGGGCGTTCTGTGGCGGTGCCTATATGGTGGTGGCATCGAAACACGGCGGATGGCGCGGCAACGATGGCAAGACCTACAAAATAACAGAGGTTTGTTGACGATGACTCGGCACACAATCAATGGCGTTCCGATCGAGCAATGTAGTCCTGATGCTCTCTATCGAGAATACATGGCTGGGTTACGGCAAGACGCCCAGATTGGCTTGACCGAAGAACAGGAGGCAAAACTTATCGCCATCGAAAGTCTCTTGCCAAGATGCAACGACGGTGAGGGTGTGGACAAGCCATGATTCGGAGAACGCCGGCGCAGATCATCGGGAATGACGCGCTCCTGCAATTGATTTTTGAAGGATACGCGGTCGTTCCGGCCAAACTCACTGACGCCATGCGCGAGCGAATGGTGTACATCGCGGATGGGCCAGTGCGAACCTACGATGAATATTGGTCGTCGATGTTGGACGCTGCCGGCGAACAAACTGCGGTCACCGATACCTGATGAGCAAGCAAATGGACCTTATAGACTGGCTGCGTCATAAAACGACAATGCGTAGGGCGGCTTTCGGAGAGCCTGGCTTGGCTGGCTGCCGATACGATGAAGCCGCTAACGAGATCGAGCGGCTGCGGTCGGCGCTCAAGCCGTTTGCCGAATGTGCTGAGGCGTGGGATCACGACACGGCCGATCTGAACGTGCAACTCCTGGCCTATGATGACAACAAGCCGGCGCCAGCATTGTCCGTTGCGGATTTTCGGCGCGCACGTGAATTGCTGTCCACGGTTGAGCAGTCATTGCCTCCTGACGAGGATGATGGCGATCGAGTTAACCGTGATAGCGGCGACGATAAACCAACGGCAGACAAATGAACGTCATTAGCCTCGCATTTTCACAAGAGCGACGTCCTATCCGAGGATGCGCAACATGCCGCTTTTATAGGCGCGACTATTAAATTGAGGTCCTTAGTGGCTGCGGTGCGACCGGGAGATATGCTGATCACGCACGCAATGGAGAATGTCAGAATGGGGCTCTATGGGAGCCGAAGCCACATGGATTCTGGAAACGGCTCGGCAATCTCATTCTGCAAAAGCTTGGCGAATCAAAGCTATGAGCAAATCAATCTTGGTCGAACAGGACTTAGTTTCCTGCGCTCTGGTAGAGGCCATGCGGCGATATCCAGAGGCCGCAGCCGGACTGACGTTCTTCTATGCCGCATCCGGATTAGGTGTGATCACGCCGCCAACAAGTGATGCTCTCAAATGGGCCGGCGAGGTTCTTAAGCGTCGCAATGATGGGCAATCGTCAGATGGATGATGACGAAGACAACTTCATGCTGTTCGAGGACTACCTCGAAATGTCGGATGCCGAGGTCGATAGGCTTTGGGAATCGCTGTGCAACCAGCATAACGAGATGATCGCCCGCATGACACGGCGACAACATTACGAGTTTATACGGCGCAGGCGGCTGAATCTCGCACTCGGACAGCGAAGGCTCTGTCAGCACTTCCCCGAGATATTTCTGCCTAAGCTTCGTGACACCCAGCTTCGCCTTTTGAAGTTGCGGATCGAGTACCAAACCGCAGGGCAAATAGGCCACGGATAGATGATGTCTGAACCTCTCCCAAATAGTCCATACCTCGCTTCAAAGCCAGGTGAGACCATGTCTCAAGTTGGCTTGTCGATGCGGCTAGGCCGCAGCCCGATGTGGATTCGGTCACAGGGAGAGATCGTGACCTTCGCAGGTGAGACGTGGGCGCGTATGGAATTCTCGGATCGGCGATGTGCCGGTTACAAATTTGTCAAGTCTAATTTCAAGAGGTCGGCAGACAAATGATTCTCGGGAGTCGCCAATGGGTCGAGTTGCTGCGCGCGGGCGCATTTGATAAACGACCGACTATCGTACCTATTATTATGAGAAAGAGAATGCGTCGTTCCCCGATTCGACCCCTTCCGAAAGGCGATGGAGAATACTGCGCCTATTGCTGCCGTGAACTTCTTGCGTGGACCTCCTCCCACCCGACGCGGGATCACATCGTTCCGCGCTCGAAAGGTGGTCGCAGAACCGTGTGGTGCTGCTGGCTATGCAACAATCTCAAGGGCGACATGATGCCAGAAGTTTGGCAGGCATTCATGCTGGCCAATCCTGGCTGGTGGATCAAGATGAGGTATTTCAACTTTCGCCTAAATGGCGTTCGAATAGATCAGCCGAAGCCGCGACCAATAAACACGATTCCGAAAATCTCGGATGATCCGCGAATCCAGAACGGCTTTGCCAAAGCCTACAAAGGCCGGGAATGGATGCTGCGCGAATCCAACGATGCTGGATCCACAAACCCAAAAGGAGAATGATCGTGCTTTCTGACAAAAATCTCAGCTCTCTCTACCAGCTCGCGACGATTGTCGCGCTGGCGCTGTTCGGGATCCTGTGCGGGATCATGTTCAAGGCTGGCGAGGCGAGCGCCTGGCTGGTCGTCGGCGCCATTGCGGCCGGAGCAGCAGGCGCCGGCGCGCTGGCGCTGCGCGAGAAGGTGCTTGGCCGTGAGGCTGCGGCCGATCTCGTCAACAAGGGCTATGCGGCCGCCAAGCACGAGATGATCGTGAAGGGTTGGCGCCAAGCTCCCGCGCCGGAACGAATCATGTCGGTCCTGCCGTCCGAGCTCGCCGACGACATGGAAGCGATGGCGGCGGATATCGAAGAGGGCAAGCGATTCTTCCATGCCGCACTTGAGCACAATGCGGCCGTACGGCGCAGTCTCTCCGGGGTCAACCTCTATGTCTCGGAACTCCAAGCCAAGCTCGCCGAAGCCCAAGCTCGAGCGGCCCGCGCCGAAGGCCATATCCACGAGATCGAGGACATCCACAGGCGCTACGCCTTTGCGCCGGCCCCTCAGGCCCCGGCGCCGGAACCCGCAGCAGCGGTCACGGCTGAGCCACTGGCGGAGCCGATCATCACCATGGAACATCTTGAGGTCGAGGCACCGATCATCGTCCGATCCTCGCCTCGGCAAGGCACCGCCGCACGACTCGCCTCCAGCACCAGGATCCCGATGTTTCCGCCCGACGATGGCGAGCCGAGCCCGGCATTCTTGCACGAACCTCGGGAAATCGATGTTGATCCGCGCGACACTCGGCATGCCTTGGCGAGGTTGGCCAGGATCAGCCGGGAAGGCGACTTGCGCACCAATGCAACTAATTCGGGCTGAGATCACCGCCAGCCCGAATCGGCCCCGCGCTGCGCGTCTTGACTACACGTGACGGCGCGGGGCTGTCTTATTTGCGAGGGGAAATGACCGTCCAAATTCTCAGAGGCGACTGCCGCGAGATCCTTCGCACCCTGCCGGCGGAGAGCGTGCATTGTGTGGTGACGAGTCCGCCGTATTGGGGTCTGCGGGACTACGGCCATGCAGGGCAGATCGGCCTGGAGAAATCGCCCTTTGCCTATGTCGATGAAATGGTCGTCGTGTTCCGCGAGGTCTGGCGTGCGCTGCGGCCAGACGGAACGCTGTGGCTCAATCTCGGTGACAGTTATGCCGGTTCCGGCCGCGGCGGCAATCCGACGGCCGATAGTTCGACACTGCAAGGCTCGCTCGCGAGCCAGGAAGCATCGATGATTCGCCGCACGCGCGGACGCGAGGAGATCGGCGCCACTGCACGCGATGCGGCCGTGACCAATCTTGGGCGTCAAGCCACAAGGGGCAGCCAATTGCCGGCCGGCTTCCATGAAGTTGCGCGGCAGGAAGGCGCGATCGGCCGCGCATGGGTGCCTCCGGCGGCGGGTTTCAAACAGAAAGACTTGATTGGCATGCCATGGCGCGTCGCCTTCGCGCTACAGGCCGACGGCTGGTATCTCCGCCAAGACATCATCTGGTCAAAGCCCAATCCGATGCCGGAGAGCGTGCGCGACCGCTGCACCAAGGCACATGAGTATTTGTTTCTGCTGAGCAAGAATGAGCGGTATCATTACGATGCGGATGCGATTGCGGAAGAAGCATCGGGAAGATCATGCGGAAATAAAACCTATAAATATGATGGCTTACCGGGCCACGAAACCAAACATGGAATTTTGGCGGTAGCGGACAAGGAATGGGCGCTGCGAAACCGTCGCACTGTTTGGGAAGTCGCAACACAGCCTTTCTCCGAAGCCCACTTCGCCACCTTCCCGCCCGCTCTGATCGAGCCTTGCATCAAGGCTGGCTGCCCAGTCGGCGGGACCGTCCTCGACCCCTTCGGCGGCGCCGGCACCACTGGCCTGGTGGCGGATCGTCTCGGCCGCAACGCCATCCTGATCGAGCTCAATCCCGAATATGCGGCAATGGCCGAGCGTCGCATCCGCGGCGATGCCGGCATGTTTGCAGAAGTCCAGTGACTTCCCCTCAGCTCGGCCAGAGCGCCATCCCGACACCGAAGACCAGCGCGCCGGCAACCATCAGCGGCCACGCCCAGATGCCGCATCGGAGCGGCAACACCGCGCGCATCCAACAAACCGCACCCCAGATCGTCGGGATTTCCGAGAACACGAGCACGCCCGCGAGCACCGGAATAAGCCAGTGATCGCGCGGGCGATGCAGATCGCACCATTCCAATCCCCAGATTGATCCGATACGAAGAAACAGACCGAAGAACAGAATCGCTGCGGCAAACGAGGCCTTGCTCTCGACGTAGACGCGGCGCAGCCTTGCAGGGAGGTTCACATCCTCGACGTCGTCAGCACTCGCGTAGCGAAGTTGTTGAACAAAATATTGCGCGGCTGAGTAGAGACATGCCGCCAGCAGGATCAGCAATATTCCATTGAGCGCGAGCAGGAGCGGTTGGGGTAGCGATCTCATTTCGGTTTCTTTTGGCCTCGCCGCGCTGGCGATTCTCCTCGCATACCCCTTACCATATTTCCGAACTCAGTACCGCGCCGGCCGAGCTTCTCGCTTTGCTCGGCCACGAGCTCGGCCGAGCGCTCCGCCTCGAGCACGATCGGGTGGGGATGAGCAACTAGCGCCTCTCGGAAGAATGCGACGATGGCCTGCATCATGCTGCCCCTCGTCCCCGGCTGCCGCCGATCGTGGCCGTCAGCTTTCCCAGATTTTTTGCGAGCATCATGTTTGCCCGATTTTGGGCCTGGCCCATTCCGATGATTGTTTTTCGGAGGTCCTTGTTGTCTTTCCACTGGGACACACAGACGATAATGGCGCAGACCGCGAAGAGTGGGCTGGCGTGCTCTGCTTGGGTCCATACCCAGGAAATCACTTCCATGGTTTCCGGGTTCCTTTAGATCAGAATCGAGGCCGGTCCGTCACCCCGCCTCGCGATACCTAGGTGTGAAGTACTTCACACACGGCCTATCAGGATTTCGGAGCGTCCAGCGCGTCGACAACAGCCTTGGCGATTTCCTCGGCCATCTTGCGCACCGCGTCGGCCGGGATGCGACCCTGGAACATGGCCGGCACATGAGCGGCGATGTCGGCCTTGACGACCTTCTCTGCGGCGTCGGCCGCGATCGTGTATCGGTCTGACATTGAGGATCTCCTCTACGGCTTGGTGGGAATGGCAGGTGCCGGCACATCGACCGGGGCTGCGACGATGACCTGGGGAACCTTGGAACACAGGCTATTGAGGCTCGGGATCTGCAGCCCGCCGCTCACGATGGCGCCGCCAATCTGGCCGGCAACCTGCTGAACCGCATTCGAGAGGTCGGAAAAAACCTGCGTACAGTGCACGTTGGAGCACAGATTGTTAGCCGCCATGTTGGCGAGCCGAAACGCCTCGAGGTCGGTCGCGGCGTGTAGCGTTATTGGGATCGGGTGGGCCTTGAGGACCGCGGTGAACTGCCCCATCGCCATCCAGCATTGCTGCCCATGGCCGTCCTGCAGACCAGGGATCGCGGTTGCCAGGGTAGCCGCGTCGGCGGCGTCCGTATTGATGAAGTCGGCCAAGTCGTTGAACGGCTTCGCGAGGATCGAGGCGAGCTTGTCGCTGGCCCGTGTCCCGCCGCTTGAGGTTTGCGCAGCATCGTCGCTGCCCTGATTTTGGCCACCGATCGCGTTCTTGATGTCTTTCACAGCGTCGCCGGTCAACGGCGGACGCGGACGTGGCTGGGGCGCCTGTGCATGCGCAGGCATCGCAAACATGATGATAGCCACGGCGACAGCGGCCGATAGCACGAGCACACCGGTCATGATGCTGTTGCGTTTCATGGTGTCACCGCCTTCGCTATCACCTTCGCATCCTGGGTCCCGGCAGTGACGACAGTTGGTACCGGAATAGACGTCGCGAGCTCGCGACCTTCGGGCGTCGGCGTTGTGATGACGCCGGCAACACCGGATCCCGGGACCTGCGCAAGAGCACCAACGGCAGCGATTTGCGATTTCTTGCTTGCGGTCCAGCTCGCATAAAAGCCGGAAAGAACGATTGCGATCGTGCTCAAGCCGGTCGCAAGGCTGGCGAGACCTGAGCCGATCTGAGAGAACGCGTCGGTGATTTTTCCGGCCTCGTCCGCCGTGATGAGATGCATAGCCGCCAGAGTTCCGACGATCGCCGCCCCCGCCGTGAGAGCATGGCGGCCGGCTGCCTTGACCTGCGATGGAGTTGGCATATCCATTATTTGGCTCCTTTAAGCCCAGTCAGGAAAAATCGAAACCGCGCACCAGGCGCGCGGACGCCATGACAAACACACCGAGCACGGCCATGGCGATGAAACCGCGACCGAGATACGCAACGGGCCCATTGAGGTGCCACACTTCGGCGGGCGCGAACACCTCAAGCGAGGCGAACAACGCGAGGCTGCAGAACGCACCGGTGAGCAGCAGGATCTGACCGACTCTCATGGAACCTCCGTCGCGGGTGTGACGCTCTCGTAGAGTGCGAAGTGATGCAAAGCGAAGGGATCAAACCAATGCAGGTCAACGGGCACTGCGCTCACGTCGATGAAAGGTGTCCGGTGTCGATAGCCGGCTATGTCGGTCGAATAGGTGACCGGATCTTCCTCGCCGTTTTCCGCGTCGTTGCGGTATTTGACGATCGGATATTTTGGCGCAGGCATCGTCGATGGTTTGAACGGTGCCGGATGGCCCCATGTGACGAGAAGATGCGGCGTGATTCCGATTGCTTCAAGGTGCTCACACTCGATCTCGCCACGCGCGGCGCCGAGAGAATGTGCCGCGATGATGATTTTGTCGTCATCGCGATAGAACATCATGATGATGTCGGACGCTTCGACGGTGCCGCTGTAGAATCCGCTGTGAACCTGCTTGATCGAAGGCCGTCCGGCTGGGTCCATTTCCTTGACCAAGATATCCAGCAGCCAATCGCGACCTGTGTAAGAGCCGCGATAGATGACGATCAAATACCCATCGATCCGAATGAGGGAAAAGACCGCGACCGCATCCGGGTTGCTGGTATAGAGAACCTCCAGCGTCGGAAACTCGCCGCGAAGCGCCGTCATGACTGCGGCAGCTTCGACGACCTTCTCGGGCTCATTCGAGGTCGCACCGTAGAGCCATGCGACGAGTTTTGCGAGATGGTGGTGTGTGAGGGTCATGCGACGAGCGCCGGTGCGAACTGGATCGACGGGTCGAGCGCCATCATACAGGACAAAATCGGCGCACAGCCTTCTTGAACGTCGATCACATTGTCCCGGTAGACATGATCGGCGACATACTTGCCGCTGACGTATTGATCGGTTCCGCTCCAAACGTAGGCGGAAGGCACGCCGCGCGCAGCGTAGCCGAGGCCGTTGTATTCCTCGAATAGCGTGAGCGTGCCGCCGGCGGTCCAGTCCAGCCATTTGGCGGCATGCGGCGCACAGTCGACCAGCGCATCGAGGCAGCAGCGGGTCCATGCGTCGTTGCCCGGCGTGGTGTCGCCTTCATGATCAAGGAATGGCCCGCGGCCGGCCGGATCGTGAATCGAGACATGCGCGAGCGGGTCGCCTTGGCCGAGCTGGCGGTCCCAGCACGGCGGGCCGCCATACTCGCGCTCGCTGATGATCGCGATGAACCACCACGGAACCGGCTGATAGCCGGCAACCATGAGACGTTCGGTCACACCCTCGTAGCGTGCCCGCGCATCCGGCGCGCTCAGCCGCTTGGCGGTCGCCGTGAAGTCGCCCAGGCGCGCGGCACGCAGATGCATCACCGCCCAGCGATGCGCGTTGTTGGCTTTCAGGAGCTCGACATTGGGCATGCGGTCCTCATCTCATGGCGCGACGGACGGCGGCCGCCAGCGCGCGGTTGCTGCTCGGGTGAATATGGTCCGGGCCAGCCTTGAATGCGACGGTCGAATCGCCCGCGCTGGCCGCAATGCCGCGCATCACGGCGGCAGCGTGCCAGTCGGTCGGCTCGATCCAGATCACGCGGCCGGTCGCGCGGGCCCGGATCGCCCGCAGGTTGGCGGCGAGATTCGCCGAGTGCGGATCATTGGATCCGGCGGAGACGATCAGGATGGGCGAAGCGTGAACGCGGGCCACAACGGCGCCGGACGGGATGCAGTTCTGCGCATCGACCGCGCATTCTGGCATCGCCTGGGCGAGCCCGAGCGCAATACTGTCGCCGGATATCAGGCAGCTTGCCGCGGCCGCGAGCTTGACCAAGGCGATGGCGCAGACGTTCATCCAATCTCCTGTGTATGGAACCTATGCACATCGGCGTGATTCTGGCTACGCTGAATTTACCGTTTTAGACATAAGAATTTGGAATGGATAATTAATTTCTGTGGACTAGCAGCGGAGATTCAAGCCGATGGGCTCTCACGGTGAGCTGGAGCGGAGCAAGTGAAAGGAGCCCCGGTCACGGTGAGTTGTCGCGGAGCGAGTCTGGTCAATCGGTCGCTTTCTTCGAGCACAAGATCGCGCTCGACCGGATCCAGCGGATAGGTTTTTCCAACGCCGCATGAGCGCAAGCGACTCATGAGGGATTCGAGCCAGCGTTTGCGAGCATCGGTGCGAAGGTCGCTTGCTGGATCCGGCTTGGGCTTCGCCACGATCATAAAGCCTGCCGCGTCCAATGCCGCGACGATATCTTCCGGCGACCGATCACCCCATTGAGGGCCGGCGACATAGAGGACGTCGAGGATTTGTTGATCGGTCACTTTCCCACTACCACGCCGTGTTGCAGCCGCGCTCGCGACATCCTCGATACAGCAACTCGCGGAGACGGTCAGAAGTGACGCGCCCTTGCTGCTCGCAGTCGTAGATGTTGCCGGGCCGCTCCGACTCGTATTGAGCGCGGTGAACCTCACATGCGCGCTTCGAAGTAAAGGCACTGTTGTCGGTCAGGGTGCAGAGCCCCTCGATCAGACATGCCCCGATGACAACCCATTCGGTCATTTCCATCGCCCTCCAAGCTGCTTGCGCGCCGGTTCGATCCGATCTGGATCGTGCCATCCTTCGCCATCTTCCATGCGATCGGCCATCTGCTCCGCAAGTTGGATGGCCACATTCTTAAAAATATCCCGGCGAATTTCCTTCGTTCGCACGATTTCGACGACGGCATCCATTGGCACCGACATCACGCCGAGATCGGCGCCCATCTTCAACTCATCGACCGCGCGGCTAGAAATCCGCAAAGCGTGGTCTACGCCTATTGCCCACGAGATTGGTTGTTCGAAGCCCACGCCGTCGCGAAGTGTGAGGGTCAGGGTGAAGCGGGGTTTGTCGGTCACTGGAAGCACTCCGCGTGCTTCATATCCCCACTCATGACGGGCGGGCCGGGCCACCCAACATTGTTGAGAGTGCCGTCTTTGTTGCAGTTGTAGGACTCGGAGCCTTCGGAGATAGCCCCGTCAGGATGCTTTCGGCACCAGTTTTTCCCACGCTCGACAATTCCTTCGATCGCGGCGCGTTTCTGCTCTCTGCCTTCTTGAGTCGTTGGTTGTCCAGTTGCACGCGCCAATGCGAAGTCACATTCGCGTTTAGTCAGGCCGTGACTCATCGATACGGTACCGCCGACAGACTGAGTAAACAGCGTCCATGTCCGGGTTTCTTCGGCAAGGGCAGGTCCGGTCATCATCGCAAAAATCAGTGCGTATTTTAGGGTCATCTGCCACCCCGCGCCGCGATCTCGACCATCCGTCGGATAGCCTCCGGCCGGTTCGGCAAATCGACCTGTCGACGCCTATAGCCATCGACAAGTGCCAATAATTCAGACTGCAGCCGAACCATGACCGGGGTGCCGGTTTCGGCCGCCCTGCTCTTTTTCTCTGATTTCGTGATTTCGTGGGTTGACGGTTTCATAATCGCGTGCTAACACAAAATCACGAGCCGAGCAAGTGCTGACACACCCGCCCGGCTCTCAACCCAAGCCAAGGAGGGACCTATGGCTCAGATCAATTCCGTCGTTACCACGATTCCACCCCGCGCGGAAAGCTTCAATCCGCTCGACACCGCCATTCACGCCGCCGGCCGCAAGCTTTGCGCGCTGCAGATGACCCGGCTGTTCGGCGAATGTACCAAGAGCGATGCGCAATCGCTCACCCGCGACCTTCTCGACATCGCCAAAATCATCGATGACGCGCTGCTGGCGATCGGTCACGAGGCGCGGATGCATTTCGGCTCGGATGTCGATCTCACGCTATTCGCCGATCAGCTTCTCGGCGCGCTCGAGGGCAATGCGACACACACGATCTGCGCCGCCGCCGATGCTCGCGAGGAAGAGATTGCCGACGATCTCGGCTATCGCCGCGACCGCGCCGCATGATCATTCATCCTTTCATCCACAGGAAACCACGCACATGCCTCGCCCAAAGGACGGATACAAAAACCATGCCGGTCAGTCGATCCCTGGCACCGGCGACATCAACGGTCGCTTCATGGACCGCTCGCGCCTATTGTTCTGGGCGTTTGCCCGCGGCAAGCAGGGCCACGCCAAGCTCTACGACAACGCCGCGCTCGACATTGGTACCGCCGTGCACACGATGGCCGAACTCGACATGAAGGGCCAGCCGCAGCGGGATATCGATTTTTATCTCAATGCGACGCTCAGCGATGCCGAGCAGAAAACCAAAGCCAGCGCCGCCTTCGCGGCCTTTCGGCAATGGCGCGAGGCATTCCACGTGCGCGCCTACATGCAAGAGATTTCTCTCGTCTCCGAGAAGCTCCAGTATGGCGGCACGCTCGACACCGTCGCGATCATCCGCGGCGGCCTCGGTCTCGTCGACTTCAAGACGACCAACACCGGCGAAGTCTACGAGGACTTCCTGCTGCAGCTTGCCGCCTACGGCATCTTGTGGGCCGAGACACACCCCGACGAGCCGCTCACCGAAGGCTATCACTTGATCCTGCTGCCGAAGGATGGATCGAAGCCTATCCATCGGGAATTCACGCACGAGCAGTTGCACCCGTACCGTCAGAAGTTTTGGCTCTATCGCAAGGCGTTCGATCTCGATGCCATCTGCACCGATCCAGCGACACTCAACGGCGTTGCGGTCGCGCCGTCGCCCAAGCCGGATGCCAAGCCGGAAACGGTCTCGCCGAAGGCCGCCGTCGCGGCCAAGCGCACCAAGACGACCCGCGAGAAGATTATCGCCGACTCGCCACAACGACCGCTGACCATGGCCGAGACGCTCCGGGCTTATGGCCACGTCCGTGAAGGAGTCGCGGCATGAACGCGTCGGCCATCTATACCGCAGTCATCGACGTCAAGCTGACAAAGCCCGCACCGCCGGGTAAGAAACAAGCCACCATCCGCACGACGGATGATCAGACTTTCTTCGTCTGGCCAAAGGATCTCGGCCGGTTTCAACCCGGCCGGCGCTATCGGATCGAATATACAGAGCGCGCATGGGAGGGGCAGACCTACCGGACCGCCATCAAGGCCGAGCCGGCGGCAACGCAGCCGAGCGCGCCGATGCCGTCCGCGGCATCGAATGCAACATCGGAAACGGTCGCCGACGGGGAGGTCCAGTTCGTTACCACCCTCCTCGCGGCATCGATCCATGCTTGCGCGGTAGACAACAATCAAGGCGCCTTGCGCGATCGAGCTAAGGTCTTGCGTTCGATCTACCGCGACGTATTCTGTTCTTGACAAAGACCGCACAGGGTTAATCCTCCTCCCTGTCACGGTCGAGAGCGCCCGGCGGATGCCCCGCCGGGCGCTTTTATGTTTTATCTCAGTGTCACGCCTAGCTATGCCTCAAGGGCTGTTGTCAAACTCGATCCCACCGTTGACGGAGGTAATTGTTCCCGATGTCGCCGACGTGACAAGCTTCAACGTGTAGGATTGCCCCGCCGTGCAGGCAGCCGTGTGCGTCGTGTCGTTGCACGTCGTCCCGGTTCCGGTGATCGCGCAGGTGATGGTCGTGTCTCCCGCGTTCACGCGCCATGTAGCGGTGAGCGTCTGGCCAGCCGCCGGCGCATTGGATTGAAGATAGAGGTTCTTGAAGGTTCCGGCCAACGGACAGAGCGCCGAAGCGACGGCCTCTGCCGAGCCGCCGGCTGGGAGAAAGCCAAGCATGAATGAAGTCGAGTTCTGCGCTAGAGTGCCAGACCCCGAGGTCAGCGCAATGATCTGATGCGTGCAAGTCCCATTTGCCGACACGCATTGACTGGCGCCAGTGCCCGCATTCGTGATCGTGCAACCCGGATTGTTGTTGACGATCGAATAGCGAGTACTCGCGCCGGCCGCGACCGTAATGCTGCACGACCCTCCATACTTCGCCGACGGCTGGTTCGCGGAGATCGTGAAATCCGTGACACCAGCGGCGACCGTAATGCCGGCAGTCGATCCGAGCGTATTGCCGACGATCGATGTATTAACTCCAGCCCCCAGAAATATGGAGTTTGGCGCGCTGATAAAGCTATTTCCAACGACCGTTGCATCCCCAACCCACGCGAGCTGGAACGCAAGCGTCGAGCCGCCAGCAGCTAGACCGCCGGCCATCTCATTGCCTTTTAGCATGAGTCCAGAGCCAGCAACCGCGTTGAGCGAGTTGTTGACAGATTGGCTCACGACACTGTCGGTTATCGCGGTCAGGAACGGCGCAGTCCCCGCACCGTCGTTGTCGATCCTGATCGACGACCCGCCGTAGGCACCGGAGAAATCGCTTTGCAGGACGTGCGTCTCGGACGCGCCTGTCGTGATGTCAAGACCATGAGCATTCGTCGCGGTCGCGAGCAGCCAGCGCGCCCCATTGTCGACGATCGTTATTCCGTAAACATACGGTCCAGCGGGAAACGACCCTCCGGATGTACCGCTTTGCGAACACTGAAAATAAAATCCGCCAGACGATACGACATCCCCAACGACATAAGCGTGCGCATTAGTCCAAGATGAAAAACTGGCACCGATTGCAGGAACGCTGACCGACCATGGATTGTCGATCTTAGATCGAACGAGCCACATCGCGTTGGCTGAATCATAGACCGCGGTGTTATAGGTATTGATGACATTCGAGGTCCATATCTCGGTATCGACACCCTCATTCCAAATGCCGAAATAACCAAGGCCAATATAGTCGTGATAAATGAGACAGTCGACGCAGGTCGATGTCGTATGAATCGTCGCCGATGTGGCGGAAGCATTCGATCCATTATAGCCGAGCAGAAACAGGTCACGCGCCGAATGACGGCCACCTCCGAGCGTAACGAGCGCGACGTTATGCCCGCAAACACTCAGAATCTCATTCTGCCATCCAGCCCCGATCAGATTGACTGAGACGGCGCTATTGACGGTGAATCCGGAAAACAGACAATAGGTTCCCGGAGGGACGTAGACGACACCACCTTGACCAGCCAGCGCAATGACCGCGGCGGCAGCGTTTGCAAACGCGGCACTGTCGTCGGTCACACCATCTCCGACCGCGCCGTAAGCGCGCACGTCGGCCCATGGCCGACCAGATTTGAAATATCCGTCAGCGCTCCAGATGTTGGTGCCGGACCATGTATTCGCGCCGTTGAGAAATGGAATCGTCGCACCAGACGTTCCGGTGTTCTGGAATGCGGCGGTGCCAAACGCCGTACCGTTTGATTTCAAGCATATGATCGCGCCCGTGCTTGCAAGCGAGCAGTCCCCCGTCATCGCCAGCCACGCGGGCAACGCCGCACCTTGCCCGATCTGGATCCTTCCTGCGGCAGGCTGTTGTGCGTAGACTCCACCAGAAGAGAGAGCAATCGCAACAGAGATTGCAAAACCGAAAAACATCCGTTTCATGAGATAGAGTATCCCGTATTGACGCCATCATTCATCGGGGTGAAAGTCATCTTTCCGTAGTTCACTGTAATGGCCGGAGCGGCGAGACCGTCCGCGAGTTCACCTCCGGTGAACGCGAATGTGAGATTGTGCGCGGCGGCATGACCGCCGACATCCTGGAACGTCAACGGAACTCCGTTTCGGGATATCGACGATGGCAGCGTGCAGGTTGGAGCTCCTGCGTTGATGTTGAAGTTTATGATTTGATCATTCGCCGCAATCACGATCGGACTCGCGAGCACCGAACGCTGCAGCCGCGCGCCGCCGAGTCCTAGACCGGTTAGCGACACTTTGACGAATGTCAGGCCGACCGAATCCCAAACCACAACATAGTCGCTGGCATATTGCGCGATCAGCGGAACGACCGCGCCGAGATTCTGGACGTCGAGCGAGACCGTCCAAACCCCGTTTGCCTTCGTGAGCGCGATAGGCGCGGCACCACGAACGAGCGCGGGAAACGGGATTGGCGCCGAGATGCGAAGGTTGACCGGGCTAGCCATTAGTTCGTAACCCCCCCATATTGCATCGGCAGCGTCGCCTTGAACAGTTGGAACTGACGCGTCCCGTCATTGCCCACCAGCGCCGCTGAATAGGTGCGGTGCCGCAGCTTGACCATGTTCGATTCGCTCACCCAGATCAGCCCTTGTCCAACGTCGACCACGTTGACGAAGTTTGGCCCCGTGCCGAGCGCAAGAATTATGATTGGCGTCGGAAAATCGTCGTCGTACCACGGGCCCGCGATGATATTTCCGGCCCAATGCGGCGGAAGGCGGCGAATCTCGAATTGGAATGTCCAACCCAGCGCGGTCATATCAACCGGGTCGCCCGTGTCGTCGTCGAATACGCCGAACGGCAGATATAGATCCTCCCGATTAGAGAACTCCGGTAGCACCAAAGTTTTCGGATTTCGGTTCATCGTCAGAGCCGCATATACCAAGTGCCAAGTTGAAAGTTCTGCATCACGTTATGTGCGCCTCCACCGCCCGTGCTATTATTGATGGTAATTCCTGTCACGGATTTCGACGTTCCGTTTGTAACTCCACCTCCGGCGATTCCAAGCACGTTGGCACCCACACCGGATTGAACCGTCACCGTGTCCGGGTTGAAATGAAAATGTCCCAAGCCTCCGTTCGGCTCCGTTATACCATGATTGTGCGCCGGGATTTCCGCAGCCGAGAGCGTATGTGTGTTCTCTCCCCCAGTGCCACCCGGCGTCGTTGCCGTATCTGAACCAGAGAATGGCACGCCGGTGAACCGACCTGCCGCGCTCGTGCCCATGTCGTCGAGACCAACCATGACGCGAGCTCTCCAGTCAGGCAACGTGATCTGCTTGTTGGCATTGAAGTCCGCGAGGCCAGTCGCCCCCCGCCCGCTGAGCACTGGGCAATGCGCATCCGGGCAGTTTGTCCACAAATAAATGAACAACGCTTGCGTGTCGGCATTGGCGCGCCCAGTTGCGCCCGAGAGCGAAGATCCGATCGTCAGTCCGTTAAGCTTTACCCATCCCGAAAGGGTCTCTCCAGTTGGTCTGAATTTTATGTCTCCGGTCGAGAATATCGTGGTCGGATCGACACCGGCACCGGCGGAACCGCCACCCGAAGGGCCGATTACCAGCATCGAAGGATAGTCGAATTGTACCGACCCGTTGGCGTCCGTCAGGCGGGCATGGATCGCCCCGTCCGCCAGATAGAACATCGGCAGCCGGCCGTTCGCATCGGCCTGCACGGGCCACGGCAATGGCACGGTGAGGCCCGTATCCTGAAACGCTAGTTGCGGTTGGGCAACAGTCCCGACGACGTAGAGGTAGAGCAATGCCCCGACCAGTGGCCGCCCGTTGACATCGACCTGTTGCGCCAGGGCAACAGGAAGCGAGCCCGCCCCGTGGCTTGCGCCCGGAGCAAGTAAAATGGCAATTGTCAAGACTATCCGTCGGAGGGTGGATATGGTAGGGAGAGGCATGTTTTTCGCCTATCTGGTGACCGCTGCCCTATTGGGCTGGTGGCCGTGGAACCTGTTTCTCATCGCCTTCGGCGCGGCTTATGCCGCCGGCCTGCACCGCCGGCAGATTTGGCGTTTGCTCGCCCGCAATGGCCGCGAGCCGGCGATCTGTCGCCCGCAGGGCCTCGAGCAGGCGCGGCGTGCGCGCGACGATCTGTACGCCTTTCGCAAGTTGGCCAGCATCATTCGAGACGAGTAGTTCGGCCACATGGCGCATGACATTCGCGTTCACCCGCTTTCCTCCACTCGAAAGCGCCGCAATCACACCGCCGATCGCAATGTCTTTCGGATCGCTGTGAACGCCGCCCTCAAGACCCAAGCCGGCCCCACCCGCCAAACCGACGTCATAGAGCCTCCTGGCAGTCCACGAATTCCCCGAGACCGCATTACGTAGGAGATCCATGATTCCCTCGACGCGCAAGCGAGACTCCAATTCATCGGCACGCTGTGGTCCGATCGCCATGCGGATCTCGGCGCGTGCCGCTGGCGACTGCGCAATTTGATTGACGATACTCCGCCGATCACCCGTCGCCCCAAGTTTTTCGACCAGCCGAAACACATAGCCGTTTTGGAACGCCTCGCGCTGCTCCGGAGTCATTTGTGACATCGCCCGCCGCGCCGCCGGAATACCATAGCGCTGGCTCGCCCCGACGAAATTTTGCCCCGCCTCAAACGGGCTTGTCGCACCCTCAAACGTATGAAACATCCGGTCGGGTGCGATCTCTCTTTCGAATCGTTCCGCGCGCTGAGCGCCCATCGCGAGTTGATTCTTTTGCCGCGCCGCCTCGCTGGAAAACATCGACGAACCGAGCAGGTTTCCGTGGTCGCCAGCGCGCTCGACCTGATCGGCCATTTCCGAGGCATAGCCGCGAGAGAACAATTCACGCTCCGGCGCCGACATCCTCGCCAACGCTTGCCGGGCCTCACCGATATTGGAATTTGATCGGACGAACATCCGCCCTGCCTCAAGCGCATCGTTCGCGCCGAAGAATGCTGCAGCACCCTGTCGCGCCGCCTGATATTGTGGAACGATGCGATCGAGTTCGGTTTTGATCTGACGTTCAAGCCCACCCAATTGTGCCGCAAGTTGCGTGCGACCGCTACGTCGCGCAGCTTCCGCCTTGTCCGCGATATTGCGAGCGGTGTAGTCCCAAAATTGCAGATTCGGAAACGTCGGAACCCCTGTGCGGCCCGCGTTGAATCGGAGCATCCCACGCTCGACCATTGCGCCTGGATTGGCGCCGCCGAACCCGTCGACGACCTGCCAATCCTTCCACTTATTGACCGCCGCCTGCATCGCCTGGCGAATTGACGGGGCGCTGGTGAGCCGCTCGAGCTCTGGCGACCAGATTTCCCGATCACCGGATTCATAGGCTCGTTGATACGCAGGACGATTAGCTTGACGCGCACCCTGCTGCAACTGCTCAAGATCGCGCGTTGCGTTGGCGCCGCCCGCCACATCCCGGATGATCTGGCCAAAGCGCGCCGGCTGCGGCTCGGCCACTTCGGTACCCGTCCGTGTCACCAAACCGCGCATCCAATCGGCAAGCCGAGGAGATTGACTTTCGAGACGCTGATCAATCGCTGTGCGCAACGCCGTTCCACCTTCCGGAGAGACGATGCTCGAAACATCGGCAAGCCGGCGGGTAAGATCGCCACCCATATCCGCGACGGTCACGGGCTGACCTTGTTCGCGAGCGCGCGCCCATTCCTCTGGAGTCAGCCGCCGCGTAGCCGCGGGATCCGCCACAATGTCTCGCTCGACCCCGGTGACAACCTGCCGCGCGGCCTCTTCCCGTGGCGAGAATATGCTACGCGCCATATTGACCGCCGGAGTTGCGACCTTCGATACCAGCCGGCCGACGCCTTCCGCAATCGGAGGACCAGCCGCACCGAGCGCCGCACCCGCTACGGTTCCGATGCCAGCCCGCAATGCGGTATCGGCCGCCCCCTCGCCCTCACCGGCACCACTTAGAGCTCCAACGCCCGCACCAACGCCAGCGCCGCGCGCGATCCGCATCGGTAGTGTTGCAGCCCCAGCCGCGCCGCCGACTGGCAATGCAACCGAGCCCAAAACCTGCCCAGCGATGTTGGTTTTTGGAAACTGCTCGCGCGCGGCATTCTGCCGCTCGCGCACTTCATCTCGGCTTTCCTCATATCCTTTGGTGGCTTCGCCGGGCTGTCCGGTCAATTTCTCGTAGCCGAGCCTCGCGCCACCAATGAGCGCGGTTGCGGCCGATGCTGGCAACGTCATCGGTGATAGATCCGTGAGATCCCTGATGCCCTTCGGCACTCCAGATGCAGCCTTGAGGCCCGCGAGTTCATCGGAAAAGCCAGCCGTAACGCCGGATCTCACGCCTTCAGTGAAAGCGCCGAGTTGAGAGATTGGCTGGCCATGGGGAATCTCGTCAATCGCATCCGCGGCCGCCTGTTGATCGGGCGCCTTAACCCGAAAAGTACGACCGTCCGCATGTTTGATTTCGAAAGTCGGCATCTATTTGATCTCTTGGACTTCGACGGACACACCTGATTTTGTCTTGATCGGCACCCAATCTCCGGACGATGACCCTTCAGCTTTTGTGCTGACGCCCGGCGCCGGTGCGCTATCGCCCTGTCGCATCGGAGAGCCGCTTTTAATCGAATCTCGCTCGCGCGTTATCTGCGTCTTCAATTGCATGACAAGACGCTTGTAAGTCGCCGCGCTGTCCGCGGTCGACAAGAACGACAGCGCTTTCTCGCGATCGTCGTTGCGCATCACTCCGGTCGGGTTCATCGCACGAGCCCAGCCTTCCGCCAATTGCAGGTTGGCCATGCCGAAGGCGCGCAATTCCGGATCCGACGTCATGATCTCGCCGCCCTGGATGATCCTGTTGAGCGGCACGAACCCGGTTCTCCACACCTTCTCGGACTGCTCGAGCGCCGCCGGTATCGCCGCGTCGGTGACCTTGAGAATGAGATTCAGGTTTTCTTCACGGCTTGCGCGCACGCGCTCGCCAGTATTCATTCCAATCCCCTGCGCCCGAAACTCCTGCCACCGTTTCGGCAAATCGGCCGGATTTCCGCCGGACGCAATCTCGAGCTCGGTCGCACGCATGCGGATCGCCTGTGCTTCCTGCTGCCCTTGGATGCCCCGCCCCATGTTGGGTGGTAGCGTCCCAGTCTGCCGATAGCGTTCCGCGTCCGCATCGATCGTCGGAGATGGCGAGCCGCCGCGCGCGCCATAAGCCGCCGCCAGTGGCCCTTGCGCGAGAACTTGCCCCGTCGGGCTGTAGATCGTCTCGGCCTGGCCGATCTTGATCGGCTGCAGCGACGCCTCGATTTTGTCCGCCCACTGAGTTAGCATCAGCCCCTGCTTGTCGTAGGGATTGGCCGATCGCCGCGCGGCTTCCGACCGCAAAGCCATGATTGCCTTCTGCGGGTCCGTGTATCCGGGGGGCAACGGCACCTCGGGCACGATCCGCTGTCCGCCGGAGATGCTCTGCGCCGCTGCCCCCGGCGCAGTCGCAGCAGCCGGAGCCGCTGCGGCCGGTTGCGCTGCCGGACCAGCCGGCCCGAACCGATCCTCAACCGTGGCGCCTACCGCGCGATCCTGGACGCCCAGATTTGCCAACCGCTCCGGGGTGAAGCCAGCCGCCACTAGCCGCTCCGGCGTCAGCGCTGCTGCCTGCCCCCCAGGCGACGCCGCACCGCCCGCTGGTGCACCTCTGGCGCCGGTGCGCGCCACATAGCCGTCCAGCCGCCGCGTCACCAGCGCGCTTTGCTCTGGCGTCAGAGTCGAGTTTGGATCGACGCCGACCGATTTTGCGATGTTGGAGATCACCGCACCGGTTGTCGGTGAATCCTGCGGTAGCCGGCTAGATACCAGATCGACCACGCTTCCGGGCTTATCACCGCCTTGGACATAGGATGGTGAGGCTTGTGCGCCAGGAGGGGCCGGAAGAGATTGAGGCGCCGACACACCGGACCCACCCCCGACAGCCATCGCGGGGAAGGAACCGGGCGTCGGCGCCGGCCCGCCTCCACTGGCTGGGGTGGCTCCGCCGCCAGACAGAAGCGGGCTAATTTGCCCCGCGCGGCTGATCAGGGATTGTTCGGCCGCCGAGGGTGCGAGCTTGGTGATCGCGTCGATGCCGCCCTTCGAGGCCAATACCTGCATGATTTTGCCATAGTCCGGAAGCCCTGTCGACGGGTCGAGCGGGAGTTGCTGACCCTTGAAGGCGTCCGCGACTGCAGCCTGCCGCTGGGCATTTTGACCGCGATAGTAGCTGTCGCCCAGATTTCCCAAGGGCGAGAAGTCGAGCAGCGGCGCCGCGTAGCTGACCGCGCCGGGAGCGTTACCGACGGAGTAATCGGCCATGGATCAAGCCGCCTCGACGAACTGTGCCAGTTTTGACGCGTATTGTGTGGCCCTGCGATAGTCGACCGCCTTGAAGCCACCAACCTCGATGACCGCCTCAGGCGTGCGCACCTCGACCTCTTGCGCGATCAGGCCAATATGCGGGGTCGGATCGCCCCGATAGCGGTAGCGGTAGACGTTGCTGCCGTCGTAGAGCTCGCCGACAGGTTCGATGTCCTCCTTGAGCCGTTCGTCCGAGAATGCGAAGGCCGCAAGATTGGCGCCCTGCATCAGGGCATTGACGGCGTTTCCGCTTGCGGCGTTCTTCGCCAAGTCCGCATTTGCGTTCGCGTTGCCGATGCCGGTCTGCGCCCCATAAGCCGCATTGCCCTGGTTCATGAACGACTGATTGAGGCCAGCACCAAGACCGGTGTCGACGCCCGCTATACCGCCGGCCGCAGCATTGCCCGCACCGAGGAACGGCTGCAGTTGCGAGATGTAGTTGTTCCAGCCCTGCGATGCGACTTGCTGGCCATAATTCTGCAAGTCGACATTAGTCTTTCCCGAATTAAGCTGCCCCGTTGCCGCCTGATTGCGCAGCACGTTTTGCGAGCCGATGTCGAGTTGCGATTGAATCGCCGGGTTTGCCCAGAATGCGGCCGTCGCGGCTTGGTTTCCCTGTGGGCCATTCAGACCGAGCGCATTTCCCAGCGCGGTCGTGCCAGCCGTTGCGGTCTGATAGTTCTGCAAATAGGGCTGCAGTCCCGCGGTGTAGTTGGTAGTGAGCGCATCGCGCCCCTGACCGAACTGCGTCGAGAGATCGCCGTATCCCTTGTTGATACCGGCGATCTGCGCGTTCGCGGCATCCTGCGCGTTTTTGTTCGAGAAGATGTCGAAGATGCCCATGTTAGAACCTCATTGGCCTATCTTGTTCATGAAACGCGCATCTCGGATGAACGATTTCTCAATCTGGTCTAGCATGGCTTCTTTTGAGCCTTTGTAAACATGATTCCCGTAAGTCTGCGAGATGGTCCGTAAATCTGCCGCAGAAATTGATTTATCTTCTCGTATCCCCTGAAGCACATTCTCGAACTTTTCTCTATTTACTCCAGCCTCGTAGAGATTCTTGAGATGTCGTCCGACAATTCCACCAATTTGATCGGACTTAGCGATATTATCCATCTTGATTTCATCAATACGTCCCGCAGTTTCAGCGTTCAATTGACGATGAGTCGCGGCCAGGCGCTCAGCCGAAGCCCCTGACTCTTCGATCGATCTCACCGGCGTATCGCCCGTCATAAAATCTTTAAATATCTGGGTTGGCTCTTCTTTGATCTTGTTTTCAAAACGCGCATCTCGAATTGTATCCATTTCAGAGCGTGTAAGCTTTCCGCCAGCCACTCCAAGGGAACCTCGAGCAGAAAATGGGCTTCCACTACCGATCATTCCCAATGCAATACTCGGACCTAGATCATTTCTCAACTTTTGGTCTCGCACAAATGCCTGCCATTCCTCTGGTCGCGCGCCCCCCTGAGAGATAAACCCAGCGTCGTTGGTGATAGAACCGGCCGGCGGCCGAATCGGGGGGCTTGTGAGGGCTTGACCAGTATCCGCTAAACCCTGCCCTAAATTTCTACCTATATTTTTTATTCCACCCCAAATGGAACCAAGTTGCTCGTTAATATTTCCTTGAACATTTCCAAGCGTTGTAATTCCGTCAGAATAACCAATGAATGGTTGTATTGCTCCAACATAAGGTCTGGGTGTGTCCTGTACGTCAGAACGTCCCGTCACAAACGGTTGAAGTGCATCCGCGTAACCCGCACCATTAGGCATAATTTGATCCTCAAATTACCCTGATGAGGACGGTCGATCCATTTCGATACAAGCCACTTACCGGCACGCCAGCCGCCGCGGCCGCCGCGTCGTTCACCGCATTGACCAACGTACCGAGTTGACCGGCGCGAAAGATCCGATCGACCGACGCGCACCAATTCCGAAACACGTCATTTGGCAGGCCGGTCCGCGGATCGAACCACGGAAGCGCCGGAGGCGGAAGCGGCGGCAGCGTTGTGGTTGCGGTCTGCGCCATGTCAGAACGGCTTCGATATCAACAGGCTGTTGATGAACTGGCGACCAAGGCCATCCTTCGCCAATTGGAACGCAACATCGAATCCCGACGCCTTTGCGGAGTCGATCATCTTGCACATCTTTTCGAGCTCGAAAGTGATCTCGCCCCGAATTTTTGCCGCATTTTCTGCATCGGTTTTTGCCGGCGCGATTCGTACGACTTTCGTTCTCGATTCGTCGTAGTCGGTGAACTTCTCGTCCGCATTGAACGGTTGAATCGAACCGTCTAGACCCTGATCTGCCATGCTCAAAAATCCTTCGGATCGGTTGACTGCGTCGCTCCCAGAAATCCACGGTATACCGGATCGGAGATCGAAAGTCTCCACCGCCGCGCCTGAGGTCCGGACATACCGGTGTGCTTGACCGAGATGCGAGTCGTCCTGGCCTTGGCGATCTCGCCGAGCGGCTGTTGACGCGGGTTACGCCAGAGCACGCCGTCGTCATCCGACCAGGTGAGTTCGACCGTCGGCGCCTTGACGTTGGGCGGCGTCGTGAGATCGGTCAGCGTCCCGCCCGAGACGTAGGCATGGACGAAGGCGGAGCCGACAAGCTCGACATTCTGCCCGTTGATGACCTGTAGTGGCCACGTCCCGTTGGCCTCGACAGTGCCAAGAATGCTCGCGATCGTCGCATTGTCGCCGCTCACAAGGCGCGCGGTGCTCAGCACCATAAGGCGGATTTGATTCCCCGTTCCCGATACCGCGTCGATCACGTTCATCGTCAGAGTGCGCGTCGGCTGTCCAACACCGGTCACAAAATTGAAATCCGCTCTCGGCACCCTTAGACGATTCGGGAAATCCGACACCGATCCGGATTCCATCCGCATCAACAACACCGCGCCGTTCTCATCGTTCATCGTGTCATCGACGAAGTGGAGATACTCGCTCATCGTGTCGCCCATGAGCCACTTGCCGAACGCCGGGTGACCACCCGATGCGCGCCAGCGTTTGAAGTTTCCAGCGGCGTTGATTGATGATCGCTCGTGCCACCCCACACCTTTCCCGAGGGTGCTTAGGTTTACCTCCCACGTCCAGTCGGGACACGACAGGCCCCAGAACTTCTTACCCTGGACGATGTAGCAATATGCCTCGAGCGTGTTGCCGAGCTTGTGCTGCGCTTCGATCAGGCGATCGAGATCCGGAGGCGACACCTTGTCGTAACCGATCGAGTTGGGCGGCATGCGGTAGACACCGAAGTCTTGCGCCACCCATAGCAGATCGGCAAAGGTGTCCTCGAATCCCGCAATCGCATTTGCTTCCAGCAGGCCGACATTAAGAACCTGCAGTCGCGTGTAGGGATAGTCCGGTGTCGGCTGCGCCGTGTCCTGGTAGATTTCGATCGAGCCCGTCGTGAACGCGAGCACCAGGTCGGCATAGGCAATCGGTCGCAGCAACGCGGCGGACGCAACTGCATTGCATGTCGTGAATGTGTTGGCGTTCTGCGTCAGCGCATTGATGCCAGACGCAAAGATCCGATTGTCACCGATCGAGAAGTGAAAATACCCATGGTGATAGCACACCCCATTGGGCTGTGGCAGATTTCCGCCGCCGTTATACGCCGTCGGCGCACCGCCGCCGGACAGTGTGAACGCGCCATTGTCGATGTCGACCGCAACGACGTCCGGAGATGCCGCCTGATTGCGCGCGATCGAGACCTTTTTGGTTCCAGGAAAATTGCCAAGAGATGCAATGGCGCCGGCCGCATCTACCGTAGAAGCATTGTCCTTATAGCACTCATACGAAAGGTTATTGACGATCAGCCCGCCGCGATAACCGGTCTGTCCCGTGAGCGCGAACGGCGTGAACCCGGGACATCCGCGCCAGACGACTTGTGGTTCTTTCGTCGCTCGGCCGCCGGTGCCGGCCTGAGTTTGTCCAAGCGGCTCGGCATAGCAGTTGATGAGCCGACCGGCCGATTCCTGCGGCATAGCGCCAGGAAACGACGACAGCGGCCATGGAATGTCGATCGGCCTTCCGGTTGCCATCAGAACGACATCGTCCGTAGCGTCTCGTAAGTCGGGCGCCCGCGGTTGATCTGGCGGAGGATTTGTGCGCCGGACCCGGCACCAACAGGCACGTTTCCAGCGCCGCCTAGACCGTTGTTCTTGAGCGAAATCCGATCCTCTGTCGTCGACCCGAACTTGTCCGCACATTCGCCCGCGAGAACATTGGCGAGCGCCGAGAACAATTCTCCGGGAATGGTTTCGACGTCGCCGATGTAGCAGATGTCGAGCGACGCCAGCATCCGGATCGTCGGGTCGACGTTTTCTTTGACATACGCAAAATCCTCCGGGTCGGCGGCATTGCCCGCCGACATCACCCCGAGGTTCTTGAGTGTCTGGGTGATGAGGTCGTTTTGCGTACGATATGCGCTGACCATCGCGGATTACCCCGGCAATCCACGTCTCTTGAGCTCGTGACGCTTCGGACCGAGGAAATCCTGCAGCCATTCGATGTCGTCGGTGCCGACGCCGCAGTGCATGCGCAGCGTCTCTTCGGACTGCCATCGGGTGTCGAGATCGTCGACGCTCTCGACCGTCTTGATCCAAGCGACGGCGTGCGCGCGGTACTGCTCCGACGTCTTTGGCAACGGCGTATTCTCGACTGATACGCGGTCCCGCGCCGGGTTGAAATCACCGACCTTGAAAAACCGGTTCTGCTTGGCCTTGGCGATCAAGGCTTGATTGGTCACCTCTTTCGGCACATTCGCATGAAACGTAATGCCCATCCACGTCGTCTTGATCGGGTCTCCTTCCGAGGGAAGGTATGTGACGTGTTCGGATTCCCCTTTTTTGTCGGCTGCGGGCGACCCCACCTCTTTAGGCGCGGTCGTGGCCGGCGGCAGCAATGACGCGGGTTCGTTCCTGATATCAGACGAAGTTCTTGGCGCAGTCGCCATGTGAAAGCCTCTTATCGAAAACAGATCGGGAAAAACCCCGGCGGCCGTAGTCGCCGGGTCGTCTCTGGTTTGCACCCATCTCACATGTCGTTGTTCGGCACGAACTCGATGATGCACGTCGCCGCACCAGCCGTCGCCGCGGTGCCGGTCTGGCTGTAAGCGGCATATAGCGTATGGTCGGCATCGCTTGTCGTCGACAGGCCGAGAGATCCCGCGGCCGTGACCGACTGGTAGGTTGCCGACGAGAGGTTGATCGTCTTGTTGGCACCGCCAACCGCGACGATCTCGCCCGTGGTCGTCGGGTTCGTGCCGATCGTGAGGATATTCGTCGTCGCGGCGTTGAAAGCCGTGGTGACGTGACACGACACGCTCGAGATGAACGTGTTCTGCAGGAACTTTCCGAACTTTTGCGGCTGCGAGATGTTCGGATCGTTGAAGTTGATTTTCAGACGATAGTAGTTCGTCTGCTGGGTCACGTTCTGCCGCGCCGGCATGACGCGGTTCTGATCGACATTGAGCGCGATGGCGCCCCACGCCGAGGCTGCGACGATGGCACACGCCAGCGCGCCGCGGATCAACTTGTTGCGGATCATTGTGATGGCCTCCTTCGGCCGAAGATGATGATGAGGTAAGGCGACGCGCCAGCATCGGCGCGCCGCGGTTTCGACCGATCGGGATTACGCGTCGGCGGTAGCCGAGAAGAAGCCCGTGAACACGCCCCACTCCTTGAACAGGTTGGCGGGGCTGAGCTTCGCGACCTTGCCGATACCATATGCCATCTTGATGCCTGCCCCGCGGAGGAACTGGTAGTCATCCTCCTTGAGGAAGGTCGGCGTCGGCATCTTGCCCCAGCACCACGCCATCGCGGTCTGACCACACATGAAAGCCGGCGCGATCCGCGTTCCGCCGAGACCGGCGGTCGTATAGAATACCGGCGCCCTGGTCGAGAGTTCCGGGATCTCGCGGATGATCACGCCGTTGTAGAGCAGATCGCCGTCGACGAAGATCGGGTTCTTGAGATAACCCTGATTTTCGCGGGCGCGCGAGTTCTGGTTGGCGGCGAGGATCGAGGCGTCGTTCTGCGCATCACGGAACTGTTCCTGACCGAGGAAGAGCACGAACCATTCCGTTCCGTTTTCCTTGAGCTTGAAGGGACGGATGCGCGGATCGGCCTTCTTCGCCGAGCGCTTCATGCGGTTGACGAGAGCACCCGAGATCACCATCGCGGGCGTCACGTTGAGCATCGACGCCGCAAAGTTTCCGGCGCTGAGGTTCGCGGTGTTGGAGTTGCCGACGAGGATGCGATCCGCGTTGTCGGTGATCCAGGTGTTGCGCTGGGCCGCCGTTGCAGCATCGAACAGCAGACCGTTGACCCGCTGCCCCGCCGGCGAACCGAGGCCAGCCGGTGCCGCGGTCGAGGGCAGCGCATAGAGCCCGTCACAGATTTCGTCGCGCTGCTTCTCCTTGCCCCAATCCGAAAGCATCGGTTTGGCCTCGGCGAAGAGATCGACGGACGAACGCTGCTCCTCGGCGTTGTCCATGACGATCGCGTTGCGCGACCAGTCGATCCACATGCGCTGTCCGTAGTTGTCGATCGACTCTTCATTTCCGCGCAACACGCCCTTGCCGACGCCGGCCGCATTGAGGCGCGCGATCAACGGAATGTTGATCTGTTCGCCACCTTGCTTACCGCCCTTGTCGAGGTCGGTGATGACCCGGATGATTGCCGTCTGGTCCTGCCCCATGTAGGGCGAGAACAGGTTCTCGCGAACATACTCGCGATAGATGTCCTTCCGGAATTTGATCAGGACATTATTGGCTTGCGTATTCGTTACGGCCATAGCCGCGGTCCTTTCTGTTCCGCGCCGTTGCCGCTATTCCCGAGAAACTTGTGCTTTCACGCGCGCCCGTGGACGCACGGCAGCCTGTTTCGTATCGATCGAAAAGCGGTTACGTGCGCCAAGCTGAGTCAGCGACCGACTTGTCCGAATCGTCGTGCTCGAACTGAGCCACATTGCGTCCGGCATTTCCGCCGGCCGCGCCGTTCAACGATTTCGGGAGTCGGACTGTGGTGCGTGCTCTGCCATTATCGCCCGTGGATGCCTCCGCTTGCAGCGACTCGACAAGCTGCTTGCGGAACTCGGGGTCTTTCATCAATGCCTCACGCTCTTCCTTACGCAAGCGCGCGGCATACGCATCGGGATCATCTCCGACCTGACGCAGGGTTTCGTTACGGCCGTGCCAGGAGACAAGTGCCTCGCCCGGACTGGCGGAACTGTAAATCCGCTGCACCGTTGCCCTGTCGTCGGGATTGCGCGGATCAAGCTTGGTGACAGCCTCGTAAGCCTTGGCGAACTTGTCGCCATGCTTGCTGTGAGCCATCGCCATGCTGGTCTCGACCCGCTGCGCCGCAAGGTCGTTGCGGAGTTGCGAGACGGTGTCGAGCAGCGGCTTGGTCTGGTGCGCAATGAACGCGTTGGGATCTTCGAAGAAATCCGGAACCGCAGATGGCTTGGCTTCGCCGTTCTGCTGCTGAGCGGGTGGCTTGAGCTGAGTCAGGACCGCATCGAAACGCGAGTTGAGCGTGTCGAATTGCTTCCTTGAATCGGACCGCTCGGCCTCGAGCTGCTGCCGGAGCGCATCACGCTCGGCCTCCACAGCCTTGGTCCGATCGGTCTGCTCGCGCAGACGCCGTGCGGGCACACGGTCGCGCGAATCTGGCGCGACCTCGGCCAGTGGCTTTTCCTTGCCGTCACCCTCTTTGGGTTCCGGCTTGGCCTCGCCATCGGCGCTCTTGTCCGCAGCCTCTCCGGCTTCGCCCTCGCCTTCCTCCGATTCCGATGCCTCCGAGGACTCGTCATCCTCGTCGCCTTCGTCATCGTCGTCATCCGGCTCGTGCTGGCCCTCGAGGCCCTCGCCCATCATCTCGACGGTACGGTCACCCGTCTCGTCGAGAGTAGCCTCTTCGATTCCCCACGGATCTCCCGCGATTTCCTTCTCGGTTGCGATGATCGCATTGCCGATCGCCTCGGCATCCACTTCACGAATGGCCATGATGGAAAACCTCTTTCAGATTCACGGTATCGTCGTGATGACGGCAGACCGCATTTATGCGCCCGGTCTGTGATGGAGCGCTGCGCCATATCGCGGTCGCCTGCGACGGGCCCTATGGTCGGCGGGTCCGAAATGCCGTGCACCGTTTCGTGGTGCGGACGAATCTATGTCATGCCGGAGTGTAGCACGGACATCGAGTCCATGCATGTTCCGTCATTGCGCTCAGGGCGCCGCGAAGCCAAGCAGGCTCGGCGAGCCGCCCATATTCGTCTGCGTGATTGCCAGAGAGTTGTAGAGGCTGTAGGTCGTCGGCGAGCCCGAGCAGCTTGGTGTCGGAAGTGCTCCAGAGCACGAACCCCAACTGCAATTTGAGATCGTCGCATTGTAGTTGCTGCCATCCTCGCTGATATCCGACACCGTGAACTCGGCCAGCGGGGTGCAGTTGGACGTCACCGCATTATGCCATGCAAATTTGTATTTGAAGCCAGGAACGAAACAGCGAAAGAACGTGTCTTTGATCGCGTTGCTTTTTGACTTCAACATCGAAAATACGCCACTGCTAAATGACACGTTTGCGGTTTCGACCTCGCATGCGTCCGCAGTAGCTACCGGAAACGTGACAGTGTCGACCACCAAGGATTGAGCGCCACCGTAGCCCGTTGGCCCTGGCGCGATTCGGCCGTCGCAACTGCCGGCGGTGACAGTCGAGTTTCTGATGGTAGTATTGATTGCCGTGCCGTTCACTGAACAACTGATGGCCAAATTCAACAGATTAAGCGTGGTAGGGCTCGCACTTTGGACCGCTATTTGCCCAATCGTGCCGCCAGAGATCGTCATCGTATCAGCATCCTTGTCGATCTCGGCGCCGACAGGGAAGTTACCATTAAATGAGGTGAAGTTCTGATTGGCGCTCGGTCCGATCGAGCTGTTGAGAAACGTTACATCGTAAAGCGTCGCGACACGACTATTAATGTTCCATTGAGAAGCGCCAGGATTGAGTAACGTGAGGCCGCGAATTTCCACGTTTGAATCATAACTCGGATCGAGTTTGAAAATGCGCGCTGGACCGCCTGAACCCATGCTGCCACCCAAGGCGCAGACAGGATATGTTGATTTGTATCCGGCAATCGTCGAAACATCGATGTTAACTGTTGTGCTAGATCGACTAGTCACTCTTGCGATCTGATGAAATTGAAACGTCGGCGGATATCCGCCGGTCGCAAAGTCCAGGCAATCGGCTGTGAGGGCGATCATGTCTCCGGACGAAAATAGCCCTTCGTTCCCATCATTAACCACAAGCGCGGTCGCTCCAGCAGACACGGTATTGATGGCCGCACTCGTGGAGTTGTTTTGCTGAAATGCCTGAAACCCTACGTTTATGTAGTCGACCTTTCCTCCGTACGCCCAGATCAAAAGATTCTGCACACCGTTGTTATTGGCTTGGCTCCAATTGATGATGTTGGTGCCGCCCAAGACGCTGTTTGTACCATTTCCCCAATACAGCTTTAACTGAGACGGATTATGCGCAGCACCATAAGCGATCATGGCGGCCAGGGCCGTATCATCATTAGTTGATCCGTCGCCAGTCGCATTAAAATATTGACCAGCCGTGAACGGGCAGGCTCCAGACGCCTGCGTGCGCCAGCACGTCCACGTGGAATCGAAAGTAAAACCTCCATGTATCCACGTCGTCGCAGGCTCGCTTGAGAAATAAAGGAGAGCGACCGCAGCAACAACTAGTGCGCGGATCACGGACCCCATGACACTGATACCGAATGAATCTGGGTTGGGGTTGTCAATGTTCCGGTCAGGGTAGTAGGAGATCCAGCGGTGATGGAATGAGCGGTATATAATGTAATTTGCGATGACCCGTCATTTGAGCTGGTAGTAGTATCCCCGCCGACATTCGTCATATTAATCCATGTTGGTGTTTCAACTCCATTCAGTGTCACGATTCCCATGACACCAAATCCACTAGTTGGTATAGTCGTATTTAATACCTGCGTATTTGATAATGCACTCTGCCCAGTTTGGGTATTAGCTGGTGTTGTCGATGCACCGCTGTTGAAATTTCCAGCAACAAGAATGCAATTCGTCGGGTTGCTTGGAAATGAAATAACGACATTTGCCGTCGTCCCAGACGGAACCGTCGCATACCAAATTTGAAGCGATGATACTCTACTGGACTCCTCGACCGCCTTGGTAGCGTTCACGCCACCAATTGTCATTGCGGTCGCGATAACACCAGCATTCGTGAAGGTAATTACGACAACCCGATTGGAGACCGCCGTACCAATATTGACCGCTGTAAATGTAACAGTAGAAGTTCCAGGCGTCGCTTGTGCCGCTGGGTTGTCGGTCTGTGTATAGGTGGCAAAGACCGCTGCCCCTCCTCCCGGAGTTCCCCGCCCTGCTCCGGTCAGCGGGATCTGCGCATATGCCGCAACAACACTCAGCAACAGCGCAAAGATGGTCAGCAAGCGGCGCATGGGTTCACTGAGGACTGGTTATTGCTTGACATAGCTGAGGACTCCCGACACCCGAGCCGTTCCGCTCTGCGTCAGGCACACATTGTCGGCTGGCGTTGCGACCGCGCCAGCAACCGTTCCGGCACCGCTTCCATGTGTGAGACCGCCGTTTGCCGGAATACTCAATCCGTTCGCTGCAGTTGTCGATCCCAGCATCGCGGTCGATCCCGTCGCGCACACGCTTCCAGTTCCTTCGATAAGGTTTACGTTTTCACCCGGGCTAGAGATCAGCGCGAATGAACAGACATAGATTTTCTGCGCCGAGGTCCCGGAAATGATCTGCGTGCTGGTCGCCTGGCTGATCGGGATCGGGATTTTAATCAGGTTGGCGCACGGATCGTCGCTGGTGTACCCGATGCGAAACGTTCCGGCGGGAATCGACGACGTCACTGCAGCGATCAGTGTCGTGATGCTTTGGTTGAGACGCTTGACGAGCGATATCAACGTACACGTTGCGATGTCGCTCGCACATGCACTATCAGCCTTTGCGCCCTTTGTTGCATCCGCACCGTCCGCGATCGTGACACCACCACCCCCACCGCCTCCACTTGGGCATGCACCAGATTGATCGACCGGAACCGCCTGTCCCTGCGAATTCAAACACATCATTACGCCACCAGGGGCACGCGAACCTCCGGGCGTTTCCCAACTATTTTGTGCCAGAATAGGCATAACCGAGACAATCATCATACCTACCGCCGCGACCACACGCCAGATCATGCGGGTCATGACATCCATCCTCTATGATCAGAACGGCAACGGATATTGCTGCGGCATCGACGATCTCTGCGGCGAACCATTTGGCGCGCCGGCTGGCGGCTCCGGATTGGCGATCCTGTGCGCCTCGAGCAATGTGTCACGCGCAAACTCGGCCGCATCGATGTGGGCGGCACTGGCGAGATGCCCCGCCCGCGCGGCCGCGGTGCCGACCTCCGCGCGCTCCTTCTCGGCCTTCGCCCGTAATTCCTCCGCGCCCGCATGGGTCTTGACCGTCTCGGCCGCCGTCTTGGCGTTCTTGCCGGCGAGGCTTTCGAGCGACAGCCGCTTGGCGAGGTCGCCCATGGGATCGGGCGGCGGCGGCTTCGGCGACATCATCTGCATGATGCGGTTCTTTTCCGACCGCGGAAGATCCGACATCTCGATGAGGACTTGCGGCGGGAACGTTCCAGGCGGATAGCCCTTGAGCGCGTCGGAGGTGTCCGCCATCATGCTCGCGATGTCGCGTCCCTCCTCGAGGATGATGTCGACGTCGAGCGCTCCGACCGCATTGATGATCGACGGCAACCCGCTCTGGTCGAGGCCGAGCCCGTTCAATTGGATGAACTGCCCCAGACCTTCGTTGTTGTTGACGCGTATCCATCGCTCGGCCGTCCAGTAGCGCTGCACGGTATTCCAGATGTTGCGATAGAGACGAAGTTTCCAGCCGCGCACCGCAAGGATGAATGGACCGAGCTCTGCCATGCCGGGCTGGCGCAGGATTTCCAACGCACGTCCCGAGATGTTCGCCATGCCGGCGCCGGTCATCGCTGCGATGTTCGAATTCGCATAGGCATCAAGTTCGGCCTTGGCGTCCTCGGTGAATTGCGAGAACGCTGCGAGATCCGCCGTCGTTTGTACGAGCTCGAGCGTGCCACCAGGATTGACCTCGAGATATCCGTCCGGGCGGGACGCCTCACGCCTCGCGGTCTCGACGTCGTCGACCACGCCCTTTGTGCCCTTGAGGAGCTTCGTGTTGGCGAGGTGCAGCATCTTGGACTTGCCCTGGTTGAGCGAGTCCTGCGGGCCCTTAAGGTTGCGCACAAAACCGTAGCGGTCTCCGTCTTGATCGACCGCGGCCGAGAACATGTCGAACGACGAGATCGAGTTTCCTTCGTCGTCAAAGAATGGCGACTCGCCCTGGTCGATCAGCACCGCGCCGACATAGAACGCCCAGCACCATCGACCGCGATGCTTGTACCAATGCTCGACGAGGCGAAGATGCCGAGTCGAGGTCATCAGCCATTTGATGTCTCGATCGGGATTCGTGGTGAGATCACTGTCGCCCTCGAATAGGCCATTGAGCAACTCCTCTTGCTCGGGAAACAGTTCGATCGCTTCATCAAGATCAAGCCACTTCGCGAGGCCCTCGTAGCGGGAATCCGCAAAGTCCATACGATACGATTTCGGCTGATAAAAATATTCGTCGCCGATCACCCAATCAAGCCGGAGATTGTAATTGCCCTTCTTGTCGTGCGTGAGCACCCGCTGCGTGCCGGCGATTCCGTCTATGCCAGATTGCAGGATGCACCACGGATCGATCGTCTTCCACTCGTTGCAGTCGAGCACGTAGCGGATCGACTGCGTCGCGATCTCGGCGCCCTGCTCGCTCTTCGGTGTGCGCGGCAACGCCTTCGGATCCGATCGCATCTTCTCGACCAGACCGACGATGCCGTTGATCTTGCGGTTGGTCCGGTTCCATACGATCGGAGGCTGGTGCCTCGCGCGGAGGATTCTCAACTGATCGGCGGTCAGGTGTGCGCCGTGATAGTATCGCCGCGCATCCTTCTGCTCCTCGATCTCGTCTACCTTGCTGGTGAGGTAGTCGAGGAATTGGTTGCGCAGCGTTCGGACAGAAAGATACCGCGCGGCATCTTCGTCTCCAGTCGGCACCTCGCGCTTGTTTCCCGGCTCCTTCTCGTCGCTCGACACAAGCGGCGTCAGTCGCGCCGAATCGGCACGCTGCAATTGGTCATATGTGACTTCGGTCAGCGGCAAATCAGTGCCTCATCTTCGCCATTGCCTTGGGCGAGATGCGCCCAGCCTTGGCGAGCATCGCAGCCTGGTACGACACGTCTTTCATCTTGGCGGCGTGTTCGGCAGCGTGTTTCTTGACCTGCGCCATGAGCTTCTTGTCAGCGACGATCTCGGCTGCACGCATCATCGTGTGCATTGCGTCGCGGACTTCCCACTCCCGATCGGGATGGCTGTAGGACTTCGACTTTCGCTTGCTGCCACCGATTGTTGCGGTCGGAGAATCATAGGCCATGGTGGTTTTCCTCAAAAACATGACTCGCCCCGTGCGACTGCTCTGTCCCCATCCGGAGAGGGTCGGACTACCGGGTTTTGTCGCTACCCGGATTTCCCTTTCGGGCGTCTTATAGCTTTAGACGATAGCCCTGTTTCAGTCGCACCGCTGTCAATCCTCCGTGCCCATCTTCGCCAGCGCCTTCGGCGAGATGATGCCGCGCTTGGCGAGTTTCCTCGCCTTCCGCATGGCAAAGTTTTTCTTCGTGTTGACGCCGCGCGGCGGATTCTTTGGTGGCGCTTGCGTGCTGGTCTCGATATCAACGCTGGGCATCACTTTTTCCCCTGCAGTCCGTGGCTGGCCGCCGCTTTCGGCGAAATCTGTCCGCGCTTTTGCAACTGCCTGACGTGGCTTTTCTGGTGCTGCTCGAGTTTGACGCGCTTGACCTTACCGCGACGGCCACGATGGATCTCGGTCTGTGTGACCTTCCCGGTGATGTTTGCCCGGGTCATATTCGACGGAGGCATATCGTTTGACACGTCGTTCATGTCAGACCGTCACATGCTTGCGAAGTGCCTTGTCGGAGATTATGCCGCGGCGCGACAGGCTCTCGACCTTGCGTTCGGCCTTCGACTTGGGTTTCTGGTCGGCAAGGATTTCCGTCAATTGCTCGCCCGCCTTGTCGAGTGCCTGGATCGGCTTCTCGATTGAGTAGCCCTCGACCATCTCGGCCAAGCGCTTGCACTCCTCGATCGCCTCCTCTTGCGTGTCGCCCATCGCGACCACGGCGCCGATCGCCGTCGTTCCGTTCGATTGCGGCGCCACGTAGTATTCGCCGTCGATCATCATCAAGTTTCGCAGCTTGACGTGCTCGCGGATCGAGGCCGGAAAGTCGACTTGCTGCCAGTTCTTGTCGGCCCATTCGGAGATCAGCAGCAACTCGGCGCCGAACGGCTTGATCAGTTCCGGATCGATCAGGATTCCCTCGGCGCCCTCCCACAGAACATCGGCGAGATTACCGATCATCATCTGATAGAGCTCCGACGGCGGCGATCCGCAACGCGCGCACGGGTCGATCAAGTATGCCTTTCCGTCCGGAGAAACACGTATCTCGGTCGAGATGAAGCCGCGATAGCTGTAATCCTTGAGCGTGCTTGCGAGCTTTGAGTTGACGCTTCGCACCGACGCCGGCATGTCGCGGTACGGCATCGCCGCACACACATACGCTTGGTCCTTGCATTCCACACCAACGATACCCTCTTTCGGAAACCTACCGTCGACCGTGTACCCGTCGTAACCGACCTCGATCGCGTCAGGAATTTCCTCTTCGCAGATGAACTCCATGGTCTTGCTGGCAAAGTTGTCGGCGAGTTCGTTCAACCGCGGCTCAATCAGCTCGTAGTTGTCGGCCTTGAAGGTTTCCATGTCGCCGCGGAGATACGGGATCTTCACAAACTGGTCTTTGTGGCGTTTGAGATGCGAGCGCAGCGCGTCGAGTCCCTTCAGTGTCGTGTACGGACCGATATCAATGCCGAGACCGGCGCAGTGCTCCTTGCATGCGGTGCGGTCAAGCTCAAGCTCCTCGCCCATGCGGCAGCCCCATACGCGCTTACCGATCTTGACGAGATATTCCTGCAGTGCACCTTCGAACACGTCGGGAAACACGAACAAGTCAACCTCGTCGACATGCGGCCAGATGCTCGCCACCCGTTCGATCTCGTCGATACCTTCACCGACGCAGCGGACATTCGACTTCGGCGCGGACGTCTCCCATGGGGAGTAGTAAAGTACGCGGCCGAAGGACTTCGACAGCGTGCGCGCGATCTCGACGAAGAGGCCGTGGTCGTAGACCAATACTGTTTTGGATCGATAGTTCATACCGACCTCAATGCGGATCCCAATATTCTTTACCATCATCCGGATGTATTACCGGCCATTTCCAAAACACAAAAACATTCGGACCATCTAATGGATCGACTCTAAAGTTCTTGAATGTAAGTCCAGAATTTCCACGTTCCGATAGTTCTTTTTCCGCACAAACTGTCGCGCCTATCCTTTGGGCAATCGTCGAAGAGCATCGAACAGTTGTAGTCGATTTAACAGTCATGCCGAACAATCTTCCCTCGCCGGATCGTTACACACGTCGCGCCACGCGTCAGGATCGTCTTACGGATTGTCGTCGTAGTCTTCCCATTCTTCGATCGGCATCAGTAATCCCCGCCCATGTGATCCTTCATCGCCTTCTCAGAGATCATGCCGCGCTTCGCCATCTTGCGCGCATGCTTTCGGGCGCGCCGGGACGGCTTGTGCTCGGGCAATCCCTTGAGCGTCTTGCCGGCCGCGCCTTTGGCGAACTCGGCACCGACTTTCTTCGGAATCCCGATCGTCGACTTGCCTGCCGCAGCCGCGTGCATGGCCGCGTTCTGCGTTTTCGATACGGGCTTAGGAAAGGGCGGCATCTCGCGCTCCGTATTGCCGCGGAATTTCACCGTGGCGTTGTTGGGGCTTGTTGAGGTAGAGGCCATCAGACGGTCATCGCCCCTTCGGCGCCGCCTGCCTCGACCTCAACCGCACGGCCGGCCCTTCGCGAAACCGACGCAGGAATGGGTACAATTCCGCCGCCCGGGTGAGTTCCGTAAGGTTGGCTTCGACCGTATCGTCCTGCGACCACCCCCGCGTATAGTGCACCTCGGCCAGAGACAGCCGCAGCGCGAAGCCGCACACGATCGCCAACAAGATGCCCCGCGACAAGAGCCGACAGAAGGACCGCAGCCGGATCATGAAATGGCATCGCGAAGAGCGAGACGACGAAGAGTGCGACAAGGACGAGACCAAGGTGACCGGAACACCGTGATACGCATCGGCCGATTGCCAGAGCAATTGCCGCGCCCAATCCGACGGCGGCCACTCCCCCCTCATAAGCAAGCCAGAGCCATTCATTGTGCGGATGCTCCACGCGCGTCATGTTAACGAGATCGGAACCAGGAGAGACCGACCAAGCCATGACTGGACCGTCTACGATGAACGATCCGAGCCCATGACCAAGCCATGTCAGGTTTGCGATTGTAAATTTCCAGATCACGACGCGCTCGACCAGAGATGCCATTTTCCACGGCACATCGACACCAGTCGAGACGATCAAGGTGAACAACGCGCCATGGATCATGATCGCCACAATCACAAACCGTTCGAACGTCCGGCCGCGTTGCCATATCGCGATCAGAACGATCACCGCGGCCGCGAGCCACGCGTTGCGCTCCTGCGCCAGCACCAGCGCCGGCAGCACGAGGCCGATCGACCACCACATCCGCAGTCCGATCACGCCGGCCAGCACCAGCGCCGCAGTCTCACCGAGACGGTCGCGGCCGAAGAACAAGCCCGACGGCGCGCCGTTTCTTGCGACGACTCTGTCCCATCCGTCGAGAAGATCAGATGAAACTCCCGGGATGGTGATGACGCCGTCCCAACCGTACCACTGCGCAACCGCCAGAACGCTCGAGATCGCCATGCCGATCGCGGCGCCGGCGATCAGCGGACGCGGATTGTCGATCGAGGCGCCAAGGCCGAAGGCGACGACGATTAAGCACAACTTGAGCGCCGTATCGATCCCGTCGAGCGGCGACGAACTCCACACGATCGACAAGCAGAGCCATGCGATCAGCGCGAGGCCAAGACCATCGACCGCGGTCAGCCGGCGGGCCGGCGCGACAAACAGCGCCAGCGCCATGATGACGCCGAGATCCCAACGTGGCGTCGTCGCAAGCCCGCCCCAACCCGGGACGAACGCGACCATCAGCGCAAAGCCGAGAACCGCCGATGGCAGATCACGAAGCGTCGGCACTGAGAAGCGACTTGATCTCGGCGAGCTCGGCCGTGCTGCGCGGGGCGGCATGCTCGAGGGCGTGAGCATAGTCCGCAAGCACCTTCTCGATTCGCTCGGCGCGGGTAGGTTCGGCCGGGGCTTCCGCTGCTGCGGCAGGCTTGGTCTCGTCGGTCATGGTCTTCCTCCTCTCGTTCAAATTGTCACGAACGATTCCATCCGGTCGTCGGTGGACTCGCGGTAGGGGTCTTTCTTGAGATCCTTGTCGGCCGGCGGTTGTTTGACCCACGGGCGCGACATGCAGGCATACCGGCAATCGTCGGCGGCGTGGTCCTCTGCGTCCGTGTCGAGATCCTCGGCTCGCTTGGGATCGTGTTGCAGGACTGGAATGGTTCGGATCGAATCACGACACGTCGAGAAGAAATACAGCATCGGCACGTTGTTCGGCTCCTTGCCGTTGCCCCTGAGCCGAGCCCGCATCTGGTCCCAACCGCCCATCGGGCCGCCCTTCTGCGGATCTCCGGCTGCGCGTGCGACGCGGGCATTGTCGGCACCCGTGAACGCCGCAAGCTTCTCACGCAAAAGAACGTTGTTGATGCGCTCGGCGATCGACGGGCCTCCGTCTTCCTTGAAGGCCGACGGATCGAGGACGCCGTAGGTGAGCTTGGCGCGATCATCGCTCTCCCGATCGACGATCCCTTGACCGACCTGTTCTGCTGTCAGCTTGCCGCCGACGGCGCCGTACCACTCGCGATAACGAACCAGCGCGCCACGCGGCAGCGTCATCTTACGATCGCCCTGCACGATCTGCATGTCGTCTCCGACGACCGACCACCAGCCGATCGAGAACGGCGAATACGAACCCCAGTCTCCACTACGGAACCGAAGCCATGAACCTGGAATGGAAAACGGCGAAACGACGTGCTTTCTCTCCGACCACTCCGAGAAGAACGCGCCCTCGATCGCGGTCCAGTCGCCCTCAAGCCAGGCTTTGACGAGTTGCTCAGACCCGACGAGGTGAAGCCGCGACACGTAGCCAGGATCGTTTTCGAGCAAGATCCGATTGTTCGTGATCCGCGACGGGATGACCGCGGTGTGGTGGATCGTGCCGTCAGGCAAGGTGCGGCGAAGTAGCTGCGGCTTGAGTGGGAACGGATGCAACTTGTAACGATCGCGTATCCAGTGCTGTCCAGAGCCGCCCGGGTTGGCCGTCAACGTGAGCTGGATAGGAACACCATGCGCAGATCGGAGCACACCGAATAGCTTGTCGATCGGCTTCGGTGTCGGATATTGGCCGGCCTCTTCGACCCACGCGTCCGTGACATTTCGGCCCTGGTATTCGTTCGCGTCCTCGTCCGATTCAAGATAAGCAAAGCTCGTGCGTCCGCCGTTTGGCATACGCCAACGCAACCTCGAGCTATCGAACTTTCCACCCAACGGCCCGTAGATTTCCTTCGACCGCTCGATCGCGTCTTCGGCCGAAACCGAGGTGCGTCGGAACATGATCGCGTTGAAGTGCTGTCCGTAGCGGCGTTCCTTGATCGCCCACTTGCCGAGAACGCCGTCAGTCTTCCCGCCCCCGCGCGCGCCACCAAGAAAGACCTCGGGGCACGGACAACAACAATAATCGTCTTGAGGACCAGGCTGCGGCGACCACAGGCGTTGATGCGTGACTTTCAACGCCGGCGTCACGCCGCACCTGTTCGATCCCGCTCCCATTCCTCGTCAGACAAAGGCCGATCCGAAATCACGTAGTGCGCCGGCCTCTCGCCGCTCGGATCTGTCAGGGCCACCTTGTCTCGCATCAGGCCGCGATGGCGCATGAGCTTGTCGAGCGCCTCGATCGGTTTATGCACCTTGAGCTTGGGACCGAACTTGGTATGGCTAAGCTCCTCGATCAGCCGGTAGTTTTCCTCGGTCGCATGCGCGAAGTCGAGGACCGGCAGGCCGTTTTGAAGCTCGATTTTTCCTTCCGCATCGCGCTTGCAGAACGGCGCGATCGAAGCGCGCGCGAACATCGCGACGTCGGCGAGTAGCCATCCGTCATGGATCTCGGCAAGTCCGGCTGACCGCTGCGCGACCTCGCCGATTCGCTCGCACATTTCCGCCGTCTGGCGCAGTCGAGCCATGTTGCCCTTGAGGCCGGGCCCGTCCTTGTAGCCGGCCGCCAACCCGGCTTCCCGGCCGGTCTTGCCCTGCACGTAGGCGTGCGCCGCCAACTCATGCCGCGGATTTCGCAACGGCGAATTTGGGATGCGTCCGCAAGCGGTGCGTTCCACCTCAGGCATGGGAATCATTCGGAATCATATCCGACTCGATTTCGTCAAGTTCCATAGTGCTCGCAAACTACCACATTTCCATTGCGAGGAAAAGGGGCGGCGGGTGTGATCCGCCGCCCAGTCATCAAGAGGGGATTGTAGCCAAGAAAGCAAGAGGTCGATCCGAGATCCTGGAATCGCCCTCCTATAAATAGGCAAGAGCCTCGGTGAGGGGGCACCGAGGCTCTGCAGCGTTCACGCGATACTGATCCGTTGCTGTATGCGCTGCCAGCGCGCCCACCGGTTTATGAACCGTTCTGCGGGCTCTAGCCGACACCGCCGAGCCCCACCCTTGCAGGCGGCTACGAGGCGAGTCCCATCGCCCGCAAGAATTGCTGATTCCGATTGGGTTCGTCAAGCACGAAAAGCTCCCGCCATGCCGAATAGGCGTGGACAGCCACAATTTCGTGGGCGTCGAGCTGGTGATTTTCCTTGCGGCACTGCCGGCGGCGGCCGCGGCGGCGCCAGCCCCAATCGTCGATCACCAGCGGGCGTTGGCGATTCTCCTCGGCGCGCACCTCGTCGATCGCGGCATCCGGAACCACGACTGGTCGGCCGTCGTTCACGAGGATGCCGACGATGCCTGGCGTCGCCCAGATGCGGCGCCAGTGCTGCGCGATGCCCCAGGTGAACACGAACAGATAGCCGGGCAGCAGCGGCCGCGCGGCGGTGATTTTCCGGCCTCGGCTGATCGTGGTCTCGACCGCCTCAGGCAGGTAGATCCCGAACCGATGGCCGACGAGATGCGCGGCCGCGGTGCGCTCGCGCGCGGGCTCGGTCACGGCGACGTGCCATGCGCCGGCGGGCGCGGCGAGGTCAGCGTCGAGCGGGCCGATGAGTTCGCGGCGGCGCATCGAATCGGCCGTGGAGGCGGCGTAGACATCGGCCATGTTTCCGGGATGGGTCATGCGGGCTCCTGGGGATTAGCCATTGGCGAATGCGTTGACATCTTCGTCGGTCAGCCCTTCTTGGGGTTGCTGGCCGGGAGGGAACAGGCTCGGAAAATACCAGCCGCGTTTGTATACCTTCCCAATCTTCGCGCTCGTGACCAAGTTCCACGAACGCCCCTTCTCTCGTTTTTTGAAAACCAGCCACGCCTTCCATGCTCGAGTTCCCTCGATCACGAAAATCTGCTTCGCCTTCTGATCGATGACCGCACCCATAGGCTCTATGGGTGGTGGCGTGTAAGTCCTTGGCGGTTGGGCGAAACGTTCGTCTTCGGACTCCTCTTCCTGTGATGGATTAGACTCTGATGGTTCATCTAATGACCTGCCAACTATGTCAGGTGGTCCACCTGCCAAATAATGGCAGGTGGACCGATCGGTCGGGGGGTCGAGACCACCTGCCAATTTGGCAGGTGGAGACACCACATCTTGTGGGTCGGTATCATCTTCATCTGGCACAATCGCGCCCCAATCCCACGGCGCGGAAATGCGCTCGAACAGAATCCAATAGTCCGTCGCGCGCCGTCGACCGTCGTCTCCGCGACGCTCTTGCTTGCGGAGATAGCCGTTGCGTATGAGCGCCCCGATATAGCGGTATAGGCTCCGTTCCTTGATTGATGCCTCACGCGCCAGTGTGGTCAGTCGAGGAAAACAGTGACCATCGGTATGATCGGCATGGTTGGCTATGGCGATCAGCACCATCTTGGGTTTGGGTGGTAGGTCTCGCTGATCAAGAACCCACCCGACGGCTTGAATGCTCACGGTGTCTCGTCTCCCCTCTCAATCAGGTCTAGTTCTTTTCCGATACGCACGAGACGCCACAGAGCACGTCGCTTGACGCTGTCGGACCATTGTGTTCGAAGCGTCGAAAGCCATTCCTCGTCGGCCTCGGATAGGTCCGATCGCATTTCCCACGCCTTGCGAAGCAGCGTGGCCACGCTGAACCCGCGCCAATCCCGGACTATCTCGGCGTCGTCCCGAATCTGCAAGAGTTTCTCGGCTTGACGTGTCGAAAATTCTCGCTTGTCAGTATCGCGCTTGAAATTTTCGAGGAATGCCTCTTCCCATTCAGTAAGGTCGCTGCTCTCTGTTGCGAGAAGTCGAGCGGCTATCTCGCGGAAAGCCGTCGCGTCCTTGCGGATGCGATCTATTTCGCGCCAACTTGTCATGAGCTAATCGCACCCCGGCCCGATCTCGCCGCTGTTGTGCGGCGCCGTGAAATCCTGCCATCGGCGCCAGCCGGCCGGGCAATGAAAGCCCCAGTCGCGCACGCGCGGGCCGGTGATGAATAGCGAGAGACATGGGCCGGCGGTCAGCTCAACACGGTGCGCATAGCGCGGACCGCGGAACTTGAGGTCGCCGGCCACATAGCGTTTTCTTTGGTGGATGCCGCCCTGCGGGATGGTGTGCTCGGTGTACTCGCCGTCGAGAAGGAGCGAGCAATTCAGCCACGGATGATCGTGCAAGGCGCGATCGTCGTCCGAGCGGATAAACCTATGCAGGTAGACGTTGAAAACCTTATTACGGGGAATGACAAACCAGCGTCGCAAGTAATCGCTGCCGGGCTTTCCGATGACGAAGTCTGGACGGCGCTCGCGTTCCAAGCGGAGCATGCGAGCTGCGAGCCATGTGACGATGCGGGCTGGTGCTTTCATGCGGCCTCAGTGGATTTTTCGAGTATTTCGCCGGTTTGAGCGTCGATGATCTCTGCACTATTTCGAGACTGATTACCCCAAGTAAAAAAGTTAGGAGGCAATTGGTGTGACTCATCCTCTCGCGCAAATAGTTCAAGCACAGGCAATCCTCCGGTCATGGCGTTAATCATGTTGCGGTAATATATGGGCTTTGCCGAGTGCCCAGCCGAGCGTTCACGGTGATTCGATCCGGCTTTCTCGGCCGTATCAGGCTTTGGCAAGCCGCGACCACGCTTAAACATGCACAAAATCTCGTCTTGATCCCATACGAGGAGACCGGTGCCGTGATCTTCGGGGCGATCTTCGTCCGTCTTTGTCCATACGAAGCACGTCGAATAGGCGTCAAAGCCCCAGGCTTGCGCGACGGCCCAGATCAGCGGCAGCTTGACGGTCGTGCGGCCAAGCGGTGTGTCGATCTCGACTGCGTGCAGCGCGAGCATGTGGGCGCGCGGAACCCAGATAAAGCCCCATGCGTCGGGAAGGAGGCGTTGTGCGACCGGCATTGCAATGATCGCGTTCCAATCCATCGTCGTGTAGGTGTTTTCATAGGCTCGATTGCCGATGCCGGCTTTTCGGCGCCAAGCCGGATCGGCATAGAGGATCGGGAATTTTCGGCCCGTCGGATGCAGCGCGGCACAGTCCGAAAGCTCGCGGGCAAGGTTGCGACGGCTTTCTGCGCTGCGCTGGGCCGTAGCGTCGTGGATGACGTCGAGCGCGGGACGGCGGCGGGTGCGGCTTTCCTCGCCGAATCGCGTGAGCATGATGTCGACGGCGCGCGCGCCGATGCCGTTGAGCCGACGGGCATGAGCCGAGAGCTTAGGATCGACGCCGATTTCTTTGAGGGTGGCGGGTGAAAAACATTCCGAGGCGGAATCTTTTTCCACCTTGCGGGGGCGCCCGCGCGCGGCGACGATGCCGGTACGTTCGCCTTCTTCGAGCATCGCGCCCAAGCGGGTTTCAGCTTTGGTACGAAGCTTGATGGCGTCGATTTCGAGATCGAAGTTTTTGGCAACGCGCGCCACGGCTTCGATCGCCTTGGCTTCGAGGCGGATCGTCATCACCTCGTCGGCCTTGACGGCGGCGGCGAGCGCCACACAAGCGGCATCGTAGCGGGCGAGCAGCGAGGTCGGGCCAACGGGAATGATCGCGATGGCGCCGGCATTCGCGAGCTTTGCCTCGTTGATCAGGCTGCGCGCGGCGTGGCGCGTGATCTTGAAATGGCCGGCGATGAAACGGTCGCCATGACCCTGCTGGATCAGCAGTCGGGTTTCGTCGAGTTTGGCAGGATGTGCAGTCATGCGTTGCTATTCAGCAGAGGAGCATAGTCACGCTTCATCTGCTCCGAAAGCAACCCGAGCGCATTAGCCGCCCGCAAGCGCGCGCCGAGCGACCTGTATTGCATGATAGGCTCATCGTTTCTTTTAGGTATTTCATCCGGCGCCGCAATTGTCAGCATGTCTTCGGCAAAATTAAACCACTCACCACGAATTCTGTATTTGGCAAACTTCCGATGAAACCATGTTTCAACTTTTTGCCCGCCATCAACAATTCTGATGAACTGCAGACAATGAGGTGTGGCGCATTGCAAATCTACAAAACGCGCTGACGGGTCTGCGGCATGACCAATCTTTACATATCCGCTATCGACATCCTGAATAAAGTATACGGCCACTTTATGAATCTCCGTATGTTTTGTCGAATGACTTTGCCTCCGCCAGAGCGGCGCGCGCGGCGTCGTAGCGGAGAAGGGAGGTCATGGACGCGATTCGCTCGCGGTCTGCGATACGCTCTCAGTCGCCGGCTCGTCCTTGTCGATCACCTCGGAAAGAAGCTGCGATGCGAGCGCGTCCGCCGTCTGGCTGTTCTCGCGCGCCATCCGGCCGAGCGATCGTCGGCGCGCGGGCGTGAGCGCGATTCGCACGATGCAGGAGCGCTGTTCAGCGATTGGGGTGCTCATTGTCCACAACCAATTCCGGCCGCGAGCGCGGCGGCGCATGGCCCATGCGGGTGACGATGTGAAACGTGCGGTTTTCCGCCGAAACCTGAGCTTTCCAATCCGGATCCAACGGATGAGGATGGGGATCGAGCGGCATGACGACGACGGTTGCGGTCATGGGCGCCTCGGGCGGAAGACCACAGCGACGAGCGCTATGACCAAGATGCACAGCGCCAGCGCGAATGCGATCGTCATGAAGAGCCAAAGTGGCATCAGGGCTTCTCACAGAATTCGAGGCGTCGACATTCCCTTCGAAGATCACATTCCGCTTTGATCTGCGCACGCGCAGCATCGCTCGGAGAACTCGCGATAGCGCGACGAAACTGAGAGCCGCGATAGGTGCCCACGATGTGAGGATGTCGACCACCAAATTCCAAATGCGCACCGTCGATGCCCATCGCACTCGCATAAGCCAGCAGGCCGCGTTGCCATTTCGTGAGCTTCGGAAGATGCATGGCCTACTCGTTTTCTGAGAAATTATGGTTGGATCGGCGTAACCCAGTGAGCTATTGCGCTCACCGGATTACGCTTTCGATCATCTCATGCTTCATTTTCATCAGTACAAGGGATTTTGAGTGAGGCGTGTGTTTGTTAGCTGGTCATGATACCTCCTGGGTTGAGGAACGCCTTACGGCGGGAAAATCTTATTTCAGGATGATGGCGAGTGAAGCGCCGGCGAACGACCAGAACGCGACGGCGAAGATGATAAAACCGACCGGCGGATAGAGCACCGCAGCGTAATTGGTCAAGGCGGAGGGACTCAAACCCCCGACCTCTGCGTCCCAAGCGCAGAGCTCTACCACTGAGCTACGCCCTGAATTGGTCGCGGCAGTCGGAGTCGAACCGACGACCTCCGGGTTATGGGCCCGGCGAGCTGCCACTGCTCCATGCCGCACAGGAAAGGGAATGACGGTCATTCTGCTGCTTCCCTCTTTTCCACAGGATAGATGTCCGGGCGCTGCCAATGGCGAGAAACGCCGGTCGCCCGTTCAACGGCCAGCACACGGCCGGCCGGCACGCGGCCTAGGCGGCGCCAGCGAAACACGGCCGCATCCGAAATTCCCAAGCGGCGC
>Ga0137407_10000138_pt1 | contig 55116 bp, 80 predicted proteins | sample CZOMad2_2_16fung_FD_108410 | JGI IMG/M metagenome (GOLD analysis project Ga0137407, IMG submission 108410) | Vadose zone soil fungal communities from Angelo Coast Range Reserve, California, USA - CZOMad2_2_16fungal (Illumina Assembly) | ecosystem: Environmental > Terrestrial > Soil > Vadose... | reverse complement strand
TTCCTTGTTCGAAGCGTTCTCATCCACCTTGCGATTGTCGTACTGGACCATGCGGTGGTGGAAGATGAATCCCATTCTCTTCAACTGATGTTGGCAGTCGTCGCCTGGTTTACGGCGTTGTTCGATGATGAACTTGACGCCTCTCTGGTCTCTGGTCGCGCTACCGTACCAAGCCGCTAGACAAGCCGCGAATCCAACCATTTGAGGCGCATTCACTCTATCGCTGGCGAACTCTGCAACCTGGTGATCGCAGTTCTCATCGGTACCGTTGCGAGTGATGTTGCATACGGCTCGATCACCACCGATACCGTCAGAACAATCGATTCCTTCCGAATAGTCAAAGCCTACTCTGGGCTCTTCGAATACCAGGAGCTTGCCCATAGAGCTGCGTTCATCGCTCTCGTCTATCGGCAGGAGTGGGATCAGTTCCCAATCGTAGTAGTCCTCTTTCGGAGACTGCCAACTGATAGCGATACGCGGTTTTGTCCAATCGATCGCATCGTCCATCGGATAGAACTCATCGTCAATTCCCTCTCCAACGATGGCGTACACGTCGTATTTCTTCTTTCGACTGTCGTCGAGGACTTCGATGGTTTCCTGACCGAATACGCTGTCATTCTTTCCCTGTAGAGCCTCAAAATCGTCTGCTGGCATCTGCTGTAGCCAGATCTTAGCGGTGTGTTTGGATAGGGCTTCTTCATAGTTGAACTGCCAGAACCATTGCTGCTCCACCGGCATCTTCCAACTCATTCCCATGATGCGCGTGAGGATGGGAGTTGAGTTGATGTATGCCTCGCACTTAGCGACGTGAGCCTTGGTTTCCTTTCGAATCTCGTCGTCCCAGTTACGAGGTACAGGATATTTAGTCAACCAATCCGGCATTGGATACAGGTCTGGAGCCATCACCCACGGTAGAAAAAGAGGAAGTAAGCGTCCACGGCCGCGTGGATAGAGTTCTTTGGCAGAGCGCCATGAGTCTGCCCACCATCCTGTGTTCCCGTTGCCGGTACCTTCGTATACGGCGAATAGCGACGAGGAAGGGTGGGTTGCACGCATCAGACCCTCTTCCAGAGTCTTCTTCGGATTCGGATAGTCTCCGCACTCTGAGATGTGGACGAGGGTTGGCGTCCATCCTTGACCGATACCCATCTTCTGAGCGCCTGACTGGATGGAGAGAATCGATCCTGTGTTGAATTCGAGTAGCTTTCCCTCTCGATTACGCTTACGGCCTGGTGGTAGCCACCACGGGAGCATCTCTGTGCAGGTTGTTGTCATTCTCTGCAACAAAGAGCTTGTCTCTTCGTTTACCGAGGCCATAATCGCCTGGGTGCGCGGTACGAAGAGTAGTCGGTGGATGAACCTGAGAGCTACCTTCGTTGACATCCCGAGCTGTCGTGCCTTCAGTAGAAGTATCTCGATAGCAACGTGCCGTTCGTCAAAGTCGGCCAGGACCATATCGAGAGCTTCCTGGCTCTTTCTGTTTTTGAATCGGTAGATGTTGTTTGAAGCATCGCAGATATAGGCGTATCGGCTCTCAAAGTACTCTGCGGACGCCCAACACATCGCACGTTCGTTCGCTATCCATCGCAACTCTCTAGCAGTCAGATCGCGCTTCGGTATGATCGTCGAACTCTTGCTGTTCGAGGTGATATCGACGATCTTGTCCATGTGTTCTTTGAAGTCATCTACTTCATCGATAGAGTGGGGCTCCGGCATCCAACCTTGGCTGGCTCTGAATGCAACGAGAGTCTTGAGTACTACCTTTTCGGAATACATTAGTCACGAGCCCCTTCCAGAAGCTTGACTCGAATGTTGTTCCACTCCGGTAGTACATCGTCCATCATCTGCAGGTCTTGCGGAACCTCTATCTCCCGCTCTTCCCTATCTCCGTTAGGACCGCTTGGAAGGTTAGCAACCTGGATACGGTTGTTGATCACTGCCCCGTTCTTAGTCGGTAGGAATCCAAGATGCGTGTCGATAGCGTCTCTGTCTCTCACGCCGCCTTCGCGCTTTGCGAACGCTATCCGCTTCTGCATTATCTTCGGATGGTTCGTCATCGCCATGATGCTCGCTGTGTTCTGCTGCACATCGCGTAGGGCAATCATGGATGCCCCCATCAAAACCTTCGGTGAAATGCCTGCAGCAACCGCAATCTCTTCCCATGTGAGCTTCTCCCTGTCACCTACAGGTACCTGGTCGTACTTGGAGAGGAATGCTACCGCGTCCTCATCTTCCGAAGCCCTGAGAGCCTCTAGGACGGCTTTGAGGCCACCAACTGCCATCTTGAGCTGTGGTGTGATGATGGCCTTGCCTAGCATCTGCTCCGGCGTCACGCCGATGCGTCGTAGGGCTTCATTCCGCCGCTGGATTCCTTTTGAGAAGCGCCCTTTCGCGGGGGCCAAGATGAGCGTACTTGAAGAAGTCTTCTTCACCGGTTTCCGCTTCGACTTCGCCCTGGACTTTGGTGTCGCGGTGAGCTTTGAACTTGGCCTTGCCAACGATGGCCTCTTTCTGCTCGCGCACTGGGAACTCTAGAGCGAGCCTCTGTGCCTCGATCTTACATCGCTCCATCTGCGCTGCAGCAAGAGTTCCGAGCCCCTGGGAGATTTTTTCCAGTAGCTCAAGTACCTTTTCAAGTGCCAGTTGTTCGTCCACGTCATCTCCTTTTAGTGGGCAGGGAACGCGCCCCTGGAAGAATGTGTTCCCTGCCACTACTCCCGATATGGAGGCAATTCCCTATCGGAAACTCAATTACTTACGCTTTTTACCTGCAAACGATGCGTCACGGTAGGTGATTGCTTTCTCTGTGACCTTGCCGTCCTCATCCTTCACTAGGGTAGGAATACCCTGTTCTGTTTCCTTGCGTAGCTCGTTCGGACCCTGGTGGTCACGTAGGAGTTCGAAGTTGTACTTCTCGCCGTCCTCGTCTTCGGTTATCTCGCCTTCCTGCAGCTTGGCTTCGTGAGCTGTGTTGGTTACCTTCCCGCTGGTGGCGTCGTACAGTTCTACATCGACACGTATCTTGAACTTCGCTGAACCATACGACATGTGGTCGGCCAGGTTGCAGTCGCGGCACATCGACTTCTCCAGATCGAACAGGATCGCTTTGCGAAGCTCTGCAGCTCCAATTGCTTTCTTCAATGTAATCGACATTACTCGTTCTCCTCTGTTAGGTCTTCCCAGGTTGATATTGAGTCCCAGTTGCACTTCGGTCCGCTGCACTTGTGATTCTCGAACCACTGGGTAGCTATTCTGATCGTTCGTTCGCTTGGAACTTTTTCTCTCGTATATGCAGAAAACGTATGCTTGACATTGTTTTTCCAGGCGATGAAGGAGTGGACAAAGTTACCGTAGATGTCTTCACTGATGCGAGCGTAAAAATGTCTCGGCTTCAACTCCCATCCTTCTGGAACCTGATCAATCATGCTCTGGCCTCTCGATCATACTGCTTCTTCAACGCCTCGAATGTGGCGAGTATCTTGTATCGAGGTGTTACAAGTTCGTTCTCGATCAGCCACACAGTAGCGTGCGATACGTCGAGAAGCTCAGAGAGGTGCTTCTGTGAAAGGAAGTTGCGCTTACGCAGTCTCTTCCACTGTTGCGCTCTCTTCTTACGATCTGCCTTCTCTGAAGGTGTGTTCGCTGGTGCTCCTGCCATTAGTCTCTCCTCTCTGTATGGATCGTTCGAAAGAACTCCACATGCGATCTGTTGTCCCTCATCGGTCCTATGTGAGGACATACGTTGTATTGCGTGTAGCGATAGATGTAGTAGAAGTTATCCATCTTCACCGGCCATCGTCGCTTGAACCACTTGGGAGCGTATTTCAATTTGAAGTGTTCCCAGGGATTTTTAGGGAATGGAATCGACTTAGTTTCCTGTTTGTCTTCGATTGCACTTCCCATAAAATATGCTCGTATAGCTACCGCGAATTGCTCTCCAATATAGGCAGCTCCTTCACCGACAAGGGGCATCGCTTTCACATTGAAGTCGAGCCCGAAGTCTTCGATTATTCCCGATAGTTGAACGGATATTTTATCGAGGATAATCTTCTCTATCGCTATAGAAGATTCTCTGCTTTGAGAAAGTCCCATTAGGCTGTCTCCTCTCCAGATCCAAGCGGAAGGTCTTGCTGCGCTTCCACGATGACCTTGATCTTCTTCACACCCATCGGCCATATGTAGCGACCCTTCCACCAGATGTTGAGCCCTGGACGAACGCTGTCCTTGTCGCCGATGTAGACACCCAGTACCAGATTCTTCTGTGTCATTCTCTGTTTCATGCAGCTACCTCTTTCGCGTGAACGCTGATGTGTGTTGCAGTGTCCTTTATGTCCTGTCTCCACTCCTCCGATACCACCATGCGTGCTACCAGCAGAAGTATTCTGATTGCTAACTTATCTCCAAAAGTCATCTGTCTCCTCTTTCAACTGTTCGTGATGTACATCCAACACAGGGCGATGAAGATGGCGAGAGCTACGTCCTCCATCCATCGCCTTTTCACTTCTTTTCCTTCGACCAATTCCGCAGATTCAATGTGAATGTTAGTGTGGGAGTCATGTCACCTGGCCGAACGAATCTGGACGTTTCGCATTTAGAGTTCAATATGGCTTGCAACCTCTCAGGAGCGTTCTCAGTCCATCCGAGATAAGGGAGTTCGACGATATACCCTGTAGGACAAAAAGCCCTTACGGTAATCTCAGTCTTTGTTTTGTCCGCAGTAACTAGGAACGTCGGTACCGGCGGAACTCCACCACCAACCATCGATCTGTTTTCTATTTCTGAATTGAATAACCCAGGAACAACCCGTGGCGTATATATCGGAGTGTTCTTAGGATCTTGAGTCTCTAGCACCAATGGTTGAGGTGGTGGTGTGATCACCACGATGTAGCTTCCTTTGGGAACCGTGACAGTGTTCGCTACTCCTTCTCCCTCAATAACCACAGCCGTTGCTTTAGGAACCTCTGCATCTATCTTCAAACTGCTTCCTAACCCATCGGCCGTTGCCCACGTCAATTTACCTTTGACATTTAGCTCGTTTTCTACCTTTAGCTCATTGTCTTCGTGATGAGATATTCCAGGGTCAACCGGAGGCGTAACCACACTCTTCGTCTGTGAGCGCGACACAGAGCAACACACGCCTATCGCCAGGATGCACGCCAGGAACGATACGAACACGATCATCATCTGTCTCTTCAGTGGTGTCATCTAGTCTCTCTCCTCGTATGGGTCGCAGAACTCTCTGCACGCCCAGGTACCATGCTTGAAGTGAAGTTGCCCGTTACAGACAGGACACAATGGAACTCCGATCATGAATGCTGCGAATCGCTTCCACATGTGTTTACCTATCTCGAAACCTTCCCTGCAGATATCGCTTCAGCTCTTCCTTGTCGCTGTTCGCTCTCCTGTAACCAGCTCGATATCCCAGAAGGTTTCCGATGATGTAGGACAGCAGATTGAACAGAACCATTTTCCAGATCATGATTACTCCTCGCTATCCATAACGCTCACGTACAGCCAGAACATGAAGTTCTCGTTCTGATTCTTCGGTATCCCGTAACCAACTAGCCTTCCCGTGGTGTTGTCGATTGTTATGTAGGAAGCCCACTTGTCCAGCATCTTCAGGAACCGATACTCAAGTTCTGGAGGTAGGGTCTGCTTGATTGTGTACGCGACCGAATCGTCTTCCATCTCTACTCCTTGAACCAACCGACAGAAACTCTCCAGAACATCCAGATGACCGCGATCACCTCTGAGCCGTTGCGATAGATCGACCTGCCTGAGAACTTGTCGCGCATATCGCGTTTGTCTCTCCAAAACCAATCCCAATGATTCACTTGATACCTAACTTCCTCTTTGCTTCTTCAATGTCCATGTAAACCTGCCTGATACTGAACTCTGGGAGAGGATCTTCGTTTGAATCAACAGGTTTTCCGAAATCTTTTCTCTGAACTGGAAGCCTTACCTCGACCGTCTCCGCAGGTCTGTCCTGCCTATTATGCCAATGAGGTGTATTCGTCCAGACCTGGTATGAACCTCCAAAATCTACTCCTGCCCTTCGACAGGCTTCCTCTTGAGCCCATCTCATCTTCCGCAAGTATTCCTCTTGGGATTGGATTCTCTCCACTTCGGCCGCGTCGATGTGGTGCTCGCTACCAGGAGAGAACACCTCAGTCGGCTCAATCGCCTTTGGCTTCTCTCCGTCTCCGAGTTGTCTAGAACGGGATGTCGTCATCTTCTTTCGGCCTTTCCCAGATCGCTGGCGTCGGTTTACCGCTGGCCCTGTTCAAGTCAGGTAGAGGCATCTCGTCCTTCCCGTAGCCAACCTTGCACTCCATCTGGTTTTGAAAGTCCCTGTAATCCTCTCTGGTCCGTTTCTCAAGTTCAAGTTGCATCCTCGTCTTCCAACCGATCATCATCAGAACAACATCGACAGGTTCTGGGATGTACAGCCGGTCTCCAGACTTCATGCAAAGCATCGAATCTCCAACCCCGTTGTTGAGAACAGCCTCAATCTGCTCCGCATCAACCATGACGGTGTTGCGACCCAAGTTCTCAGAGTAAAAACATACCTGTCTCATTCCTCACCTCTCTTCAACCCACCATACGTAGGCCAGGTAGTCGGCTCCAGACCCATGATCTCCATCGAGATGCCACCAACGCTCTCAATCGCTACTGGAAGGTCACGAGAGACGCCCTGACGCCGCTCATGCCCGTAAGCATCCACCACCCTCACATTCACATACGGCGCAACCACTCCGCGATACTTTTCCGCAAAGTAAAACGCAGTCTCCTCGTCCAACACACACCCCTGAGTCCATAACCTCGTCCATCCTACCCTCGGTTCCCACTTCTCCACGTAACACTCGTCAAAGGCCATAAGTCTCCCCATCTCCATCCGGCTTATCCCGTCACTCCGAGGCTTCAATACCAATCTCTTCATCTCCCCTCTATTCCTATCCTCTTCCTATACCCACGTCAACAACCTTCTACCTACTAAAAAAATTAGGTACACTCCCATATTCCTAACCAATTCCTACATTCCGCCCCAAAGACCATTTCTGTGTGTGATCGAACAGAACCCGTCTAAGACTTTTCTTTCAGGCCGTGGGGCCGGACAACCTCCAACTCTTCGTGCCAACCAATGGCCTAGAGGATTACTCCTTCGACATCGCCTAGCACCCTCCGGCACGTGGGAATCGCTCTATCTGGGGAATCAGCGATCTACGGGGTGGTCACCTGCAGATAACACCAGTTCAAGCCCTCTCGGACACCGTCGCACTCTCACGTCTCAGGACATCGCGCTCTTCTCATGGTTTGGTTCTACGATAAGCGTCAAAAGATCGTAGAGAGGCGAATACTGCTTTCTGCTCCTGAACCTGCGGGGTTTGATGAAGTAACAATGGTAAACATGGTGGAGTGTGTTATCTTGTGCATGTTGTGAATCAAGAGAAGAGAGGATAACAAGATGGGCAACTTGAATGTAAGGGATGTAGATGTTGAGTTGATACGTGAAATGAAGGCGAATGCGCTAGATGCGGGCATATCGTTACGCGAGTGGATCATAGCGAACCTGAACATAGCTGTTCAGTTGGGGGGGAAGTTTGTGAAGAGTTCGGAGTCTACTGACTTACGAGCAGGGTTCTCTTCTGCGCGGCTTTCGGGCGTAAACCCACATGAGCGCGGTTCTTTGCCGGTTGTACAGCAGGAAGCGGCCATTGTGTTCAAAGGAGTTGATAAGCTACAGCACGACGCTGTGCGGCTTTCGGCCATTGCGAAGGTGTTTGACGAACCACGCGAGATGGTGGAGATTGGGCCGGATTCACCATTGCACGAAGTACTTACCAGCAAGGCTCAGAGAGTGGGAACACTCACGAAGATCAAAGGCGTAAAGCGTGCTTCTGATCTACCACCACGTAACCCAAAGCCAGCTCAGGATGCTTTCGAGTCTCCGGCTGTAGATCGAGAGGTGATCTATGAACAGGACTGATACTCCATTCAAAGTGGTTGCTTGTTTCATGTGGATAAGCCTACTTTGCTGCATGGGCTCAGATATCACACGTCATGAGCATCTTGCCGTGTTTTTCTTCGCATTGGTGGTCGCGGGGATTACTGGAATGCTTTCGCTTATGGTTTTTGGAGGTGACAGATGAGCAAGATTGATACTTACGCGCCAAGCGAGAACCTATTGCGTCCTGTCCCACCGTGGCAGGGTGCTCCATATAATCAGCGTTTCGGCTATGTCATGCCGAGAACGCTTGCAGAACGCATAGAGCACGTTGCGAATAGAGTTGCGGCTCTCTCTGACGTTTCTTCTCTTTCACGGCCTAAAGCGCGTAACGCGAAGCGCTCTAAGCCTGTAGCTCTGATCAACATCGGTCAAACCATCAAGCTTGCGCGTGAACTGGCAAAGCTCAATCAGCGCCAGTTAGCAGAGAAGATGGGCGTCGTTCGCTCTTATGTCACAAGAGTCGAAGGTGGACTCGTTGAACCTAATCTAGAGTCTCTATTGCGGTTTGGAGACGCTCTCGGCATACCCGCGTGGAAGCTGCTTAGACGTGCAGAAAGGACGGCTGAACGTGGATAAGATCACCGTCCTATTCGCACGCTCCGACAGCGTCTATAAGACGATGCCGCAGTGTGACGTATGGGATATCGAGCGTGATGCGCGCAATTGGCGAAACGGTAATCCATGTATCGCTCATCCACCTTGCCGAGCCTGGGGCCGTCTTAGACACTTTGCTAACCCGCGAGTGGACGAGATGGACCTGGCACGCTTCGCCGTTCGGATGGTGCGCGAGAATGGCGGCGTTTTGGAGCATCCCAAGGGCTCCAAGCTGTGGGAAGATCAACGACTCCCTTTACCTGGAAACTTCGATATCTATGGCGGCTGGACACTTCCGATACTTCAATATTGGTTCGGCCACAAAGCAGAGAAGGCGACTTGGCTTTACATCGTTGGTTGCTCTCCTGAAGATGTCCCTAGTTGGCCTCTCACCCTTGGATATGCGACTCACGTTATAGCTTCCTCCGATAAGAGCCGGCTCGAAGTCACGAAGAGAGAACGAGAGGCTACACCGCCATTGTTAGCCGAGTGGTTGTGTGAACTGGCTACGAAGTGTCGCTAAACAGAAAACCCCTCTAATCGAGGGGTTTCTTATTACATCTCCGGCAACTTATCAAGATCACTGTTCTTTGACCAATACAGCACTTGCGGCTCTCGCGTCCCGGTTTGGAAGATCACACCTCCATCTGGATAGTGCCAGCTAGTGAAGCCGTCCTCTGTTACCTGATATAGACGCTCGATCTTCATTAGCTTCAGTATCTCGTCAGACGGTGCGGAGCGTGCAGTTTCCCAGTTGTAGACCGCTGCACGCTTCACCCCGTACTTCGCTCCAAACGCGGCCATTGTGGTGGTTCCGCGCATCTTTTTGATGATTCCCGCCAGTACCTCTTTATCAGTCATAGACCGATATTAGAACTATTTTCAGTGTTTGTATATTATTTTGTTGACACGGTGTGCAACATTTCGCTATACATTGGAAGTCGCAGATTGAGCGATACGGAGAGACGAGATGAAATACATAGTCAAAGACAGCCTGAGCAAGATTGCGGAGCGTATTTACTACACTCAATACCACGCTGATCAGATGGCGCGTGCTCTGAATCTGCACGAAGCTACGCAGTATGAGATGTATCACGGCAGTGAGCGCTTTGTAGTGGAGGTGCGGTAATGCAAGCTATCGAGACGAAGTACATTGGCCCCACAAACACGAAGGGCTCACGTATCAAAGCGACGGCCTGGGCCGGTAGCGTGACGGTTCCTTACGATCACTGTCTCAGCCTTGACAGCAACCATCGCGCTGCCGCTCTAAGGCTGTGTGAGCTACATCAGTGGAATAGCCAGCACCACGGCGATATCATGGGCGGCGACCTGAAGAATGGTAACTCCGTGTGGGTTCTCGTTACTCCATCGGCTTACGCGTGCCAGAAGCTACAGCGGGTTCTGGATTACCTGTGTGAAGAGAGACAGATGCTCGGAGATTCCTTTTCCCGCGATAAGAAGGATGAAGTTTTCAGAGAGCTACAGAATGTGGCACGTGCTGTAAGGGTCGTGGAAGCGGCTTATGCGGCGGCGTAAGAAGGTTGTTCCCCGCGTCTGGGAAGTGTTCGAGTGCATCACCTGCCACAACCGCATGGTGAGCGACTCCGGCAAGCCAAGACGCTGCAAAGAGTGCGGAGCTTTCTCCGCTTGGATCAACAAGGTTTCTCAACTTAGAAAGGGTGATTGATATGCAAACAGCACACGAAGTAATGGCTAAAGAGGGTTTCCGTCCGTTCAAAGTCGAGGTTATGATCGTGCCTCCAACGTTCATGGTTGAGTTGGGACTCGCTACCGTTCACCGCGAGACCGTCACGGTATACGGAAAGTCTCTCGCGGATGCTAAGAAACGTGCGGGTATAGAGTGAAGTGCCCATATTGTCGAAAGACCCTAGCGGACTCTGATAAGGCACACATTTTGTCTTGCAGGGTCACATATGAAACGAAGGTCTTACAGGAAAGGAAAGGTGTTACACCATGAAACACTTCGACAAAACCGATGTCATCGTTCGCATGGCGCGAGCTTTGTACTTCCAGCATGGCGGCTCCTCGCCACTCATCTGGATTGACTACGCTGAAGAGCTGTACAACACGAATGGAGCGGTAATCCTGTGAGATTGTCTGTCACTGAACGAACGAATCTCATGATCGCTCTGACTACGGCTATCGCCAGCGAGAAGGAGCTTATCCGCTGCCATACTCCTGCTTTCATCGAACGTGACGCAGAGATGCAAAGCGCGGTCGATGACAGTACTAAGCTCATCCTCGCCTACAACGATCTATACAACAGAATGCTCGAAGGAAGGTAATTACCGTGATCCATCTAGCTTTACTCATCCTGTCCACCGTGGTTGTGCTGCTGTTCTCTGCAGCGGTCATCTGCATCGTTTTCATCATTCTCGTCAACATCTTTATCAACAAAGACGGCAAGTGGCGTTTCTCTAGCCGTAACGGAAAGGTTTAGCCATGACGCAACACACAAAGACCGAACTGAAACGTGCGGGGGGAGTTTTCCTCTTTTTCCTCATCTACTCACTGCTTTGCTGTGCAGAACCGGTACATATCAAGCCTGTCAGCATCGCTCAACCATCACGACCGCTTGTGGCTCAACGCATCGTCATCTCGCGGGTTCCTGCGAAGTCTTCAAAGCCTCTCACAGCTACTAAGATCCTCATTCCGAGGTAGTCCCATGATCGTTGTAGTGAAGCGCGCCAGCTCTCTAAACATCCGCTCTATCTTGTCTGAGATTCTCTGCTGCAGGATAGTCCCACATCCCGATATGAAGCGCCAGCGTAGCCGACGAAGTGCCGACTTGTCCCGCTTCCAACAGCGTCAACTGAAACGGAGAGTCGAACATGATTCAACACCATCACCCTACTGCTATTGACGGTCTAGTCAATGCCACGATAGCTATCTTCATCCTGCTTGTGGTTCCTGTTATCTGTGGCTATGGACTGTTCAGAGTCCTGTCTATTCTGGAGTTCTTCCACCGCTAACGATTGAGCACCAAAAGGTGCTAGAGAGGGCTGTTATGCCGCAACTGCCGATACTTACTGATCCTGTTTTCCTGCAGTCGTCCATTCTCAAGGGCGTTACTGTAACCGTCAACGACTTCTTACCGCCCAAACATATCGTCGCTTCCGGCGATGTCTATGACGCTCTTTTCAAGGCAGAGATGGAGCTTGTCGAGCTACGTTCTGCCAACAACAAGAGAGCGGGTGCTGAATGAGTATTGAAGCTTGGTTCGATGGAGCGTGTGAACCACGTAACCCAGGTGGTCACGCATCATGGGGTGCTCTCGTCAAGGTTGACGGAGTGGAAGTCTACGCAGAAGGTGGTTACGTCGGCGTAGGCGATAAGATGTCCAACAACGTTGCGGAGTATCGAGGATTCATCGCTGCTCTTACAGAGGCCGTAAAGTACGTCGGCAACATCCACATCTACGGCGACTCAAAGCTTGTCATCATGCAGGTTCAGCGTAAGTGGAAAGCCAAAGGTGGACTATACTTCCCGCACTATCAAGAGGCGCTGTACCTCTACATGATCAACAAGCCGCGAGTGAAGATGTCGTGGATACCAAGAGCCCAGAACAGCGCTTGCGATGCTTTGTCGAAGGGAGTACTGCACGCACGCAATGTCGTGTTCAAGCTACAGCCTGAACCCAAAGATCGCCTTATGGCTGCAGCGGCTCCTGAGATGTACGAATCCTTGACTGAGTGCCTGAGTTTCCTCGAAGAAGTCGGCCAAGGTCAATCTCTGTGGAATCCTGAAGAAATACGCGCACGAGCCTCAGCAGCACTCAAGAAAGCACGAGGTGAAGAATGAAGGCTTACGTATACCTCCGCGTCTCAGGTGCCGGACAGGTTGAGGGTGACGGCTTCCGACGTCAGTACTTGGCGTGTGAAGCGTACGCTGCTCAACGCGGTATCGAGATAGTCAAGACTTACCGCGAAGAGGGCGTCTCCGGCACAAAGGAGCTGGACGACCGTCCGGCTCTACAAAGCCTCTTCGTGGATCTAGAGGACAACGATGTAAAGGTCGTCCTGATCGAGAAGCTGGACCGACTCGCACGTGACCTGATGGTTCAGGAGACTCTGATAGCCGATATGCAGAAGCGCGGCTATGAGCTTCTCTCTACCGCTGAACCTGATCTTTGCTCCTCTGATCCTTCCCGCGTTCTGGTACGCCAGATCTTCGGATGCATCGCTGAATACGAGAAGAGCGTAATCGTTCTACGGCTTCGTGGGGCTCGGCAGCGCCACAAGATATCCCACGGTCGCTGCGAAGGAAGGAAGCCATACGGCGCGAACGAGGATGAGCGTCCAACCTTGGACTGGATGCGGCGCATGAGAGACGAAGGTTTGACCTATCTCGATATCGCAAAGAACCTCAATTACGTTGGTCAATATGCGAGAAATGGGGGTGAATGGAAGGCTGCGACTGTCGGTAAGATTCTTATCCGATTCGCCGCAGGGCAACAGATTCCAAGTCAATTACAAAAACACGATGTGCAAGTTGTTGAAAACGTTCAATTGTCACCAGCTTTGTAACTCAATCTGCTTTGGAGGGTATTTCTAATGGCTCGAATGTCTGACAGTATGCCTCTTATCATCGCTCAAACCAACGGTAGAGAAGTCTTCTACTGTCCACGCTGCAACGCGCCTGTTGTAGACCATCCTGATGCTAAAACCGCCCACGATCTTCGCTTACATCCTGAGAGAGCGCGTTGTGCTCCGCTATTTATTTCAGCTACCGAATGGAGTCATATTGAACATCGGGTACGACTTGGGTTAGTCTAGACCCACTCCTCTTCTCTCACGCGAAAGGCTCCCAGATGTTTAGGGGGCCTTTCTTATGTCAAGAAATAAGCTGTTGCCTCTTTTTACGCTCACGGTATCTTTTCATTGCTAACCTAACGCTCTCTCGGCAACATATCCGACAAACTCTTTGCCCTTCCACTTTCCACCGTTTCTCTAGGTAGTGGCCTCGAATGCAGGTTTCCTTCCTCGCGTGAACGGCACAAGCTCCTACTCCTCTTAGGATGTTTACCTTTTCTGTCACAGGTTCAACATGATCAGGATTCGTACATTTTCTATTTCTGCACCGATGATCTAAGACAAGACCATAGGGTATCTCTCCCTTGAGAAGTACATAAACGACCCTGTGTGCTCTGCAAACTTTACCCATGAATCGTACTTGGCCGTACCCTCCCGAACATCTGCATCCCGTCCATTCCCAGCAGCCATTGCTGGCTACTGAGATCTTGGACGAGATTCTTTCCGGTAATTGATATAGGTTATGCACGCTGCGTAATTATGAACGAGGCAACTGTTACAGATGCTGCGATGAATGGGACAGGAGTAGATCCATTTGCTACGGTTCCGTCTGAGTTAGTGAGGCTTACAGACAGGGTGAAGCTTGTATTCAGAGGTGCTGTGGGGCTTGCTGTGATGCTTGCGCTCAATCCGTCTGTAGAAGCCACTACAGGGGCGTTTACGGGGTCAGAGGATATCCAGGTCGGTACAGTACCAACTGGCTCCGTGATGGTGTTTCCTGCGGCGTCCTGGGGCGTAGCGTCAAACGTTGCTGATGTCCCGGGTACGATTCCCTTGACGGGCTGCTGATCTGCCATGTTCGTTTCTCCTTCGGTGCGTTGTGTGATTTTGAAGCTTCTTACCTCCGGCTTCGGGCCTAGCTTATCCTCGATACGTTTCAGGACGAACAAAGACTCGCACTGGAGAGCTACCGAGCGCTCTACTAAACGCTCGATATTCTTTAGGCGGCGGTGACGGTGGAAGGGCCACATACAGACTAAGACGCGTCCGGCGGGGTTAGGGGTGTACTGTCGGCGTAGAGAGCCTGGAAAGCTTCTACGGTAATCGGAGTACCTGCGGCAGCTTGATATGCCGCTAGAGCCTTCAGGAGAAGAGTGGCGATCTCATCCAGTATGCTCTGGCTTACGGCTGCTTCTCCTGCTACCGGAGGTACATCTACCTCAATCAGCTTCAGGATGGCGTCGGCTACGGCTTGTACTTCTGCTACGGCTGTTGATACGTCTGATGCTGTGCTCACTTAGCACCTCCGGTTGAGTAAAGCCCTTTTACGTCGGTGAGGATGGTTGGAAGGTTGACGAGAGCTACCAGAACGACCGTTTCTTGCTCCGGCAGAGCTGAAGTCTGTCCTGTTATCTTCATCTGCTCATAGACCACCATCGCATCTACTGCGGTCTTCTGAATCGCAATAGCTTTGGTGATCACGTCGTTGACGGCCTGTGTGTGAGGAAGCTTTCCAGACTCATAGTCTGCATGGGCTCCATCGATAGTTACCTTAGACGCAGAGAGCGTCTGGAGTGTCGTCCGCTCGAATCCTGAGCATCCTGTGATGAACAGGACGCACAGCATAAGGCTGGCGAATGCTGCTGTAACTTTCTTCATACTGCTCCTTTTACGGCGTAGGTGGCGTTGCTGGTACTACGGGTGCAGGTGTCGCTGGTGCCAGAGTCTTTGTAGTGCCGTGTATCCCGGCTGCGGCTAGAGCGGTTCCAATAACCATAAAGATGTCGTTCAAGGTGTCCACGCTATACAAAGTACCGGGTGCCGCTACTACCAACACGCCTAAGACTGAGAAGGCAATGTTGAATACTAGAGCCCAGGTACCAGAGAGAAAAGTGCTGAATACGGGAGCCTTCTTCAAACCCTGAAGTACCCCGTACACGACCACCGCTACTGCAATAACCTTTGCTGCCGGTGGAATTGTGAATGCGAATAGAAATAGCATCAGAACATGCATGATTGTTCTCCTGCGGCTAGAATACCTCTGCTTCCAGCTCTTCTAACGAGAAAAGGGTGCCATTTTCTTCTGTTTCCACACTCGCGGCGCTTATGGCAACTCCTTCAATGGGGCCGTAGTTCTTTGTTACATTGAGGATGACCACCTGCGAGTCGTCCGCATAGATCACCTCCGAGAGAGCATCCATAGTGGAACGAATGAGCTTGTCCAGATCTGGTTTTACAGTCATGAACCTGCGCTTCTTCACTGATGGCGGCTTGAGGAAGTAGAAGTCTAACGTCAACCTGGCCGGTGCTTGTGCCTCGATCATGTGCTGGCCGCATTCCTGCATCGCTCTCATCGCTGCGCCTCGAACGGCTGCACGCCACGGCTTGAGCTTCTTATTGTCAGAGGTCACGATGGTACGTAAGCGTTTGCCGTAGGCTGCGATGATGTCGTAGATCTTATCGGCATCCGATGTCCTGGCTTTGATGACTGCCCACGCTGCAGAGTACGCGGACTCTCTGCTAGGCAAGATGAACGCTTGCATCGAACCCTGCGGCTGTGGCTTCTCCTGTACCTTGAATGTTATTTGCATTCGGTGACCTCGATTCCTACGACAGGATCCTCGGGGGGAAAGGTGAAGGATTTTCCGGCGTTGCTGCAGCTTTTTAGCATCTCTTTCTTTGTTTCGGAGTGATATCCTTCGTCTCCGCTAGGGTGCCTAACTATCCCGTCCTCGGCGAGGAAGAGGAATCCACAGTCTTGGCACATCATCACTCCATGATTCCATACATCCCCTGCTGGTCTGTGTGTCACTAACATCGGTTTACTCATTGTGGCGGTCTCACTTTCGCTGGCACGGATTTTGGATTGTGTTCTTTTACGATGTGGCAATCGAAGCATTTACAACAGACATTCTCAAGCTTATCTCCCCACATTCGTTTGTTCCTGATGTGAGCTAAGTGGAACGTGTTCCAGTCCAGCATCTTCCCGCAAGCTACACATTGACCTTCGTCTCGGATAAATGCTGTCAGGCGAAGCGCTGTCATGTCTTCGTCCTTCAGGCGTCCGGGCCTTGGCTTACTGCGTGACTTGCGGATTGGTGATCGCTTCATACTCTCTGATGTACTCCTGCATCTGCTTGAAACGTTCTCTGCGTTCCTGAGCATATCTACAACATCTTGCTGGTGCGCTATATCCATTGGTATAGTATTCGGTTCTACCCGTTACCACGTAGATCCTCTGTTGAGAACAATGAGCCCATTTCGCTATCTGTGATCGCGGTATCCCTTTCGCGTAGTCTGAGATTACCTTCAGGTGGAATGGGCTCATGATGCCCTCTTCCTGCTGAGCTTCACTTCCTCTAACGCCAGCTCGTTCGTCAGCATCGCGTACTCCTCAACCTCGCACGTCTCGCTCAGGAACCGCGTGCAGAGGAAGCCGATAGCCTCTTCCCTTGTCGCCGCCTCATAGAGAACCATCATGGCCTCTACAGCCTTGTCGAACACCACACGTGAGCTTTTGTCGGTCTTCAGGCGTACGCTCTTCTTCGTTTCGATGTGCTGGTCTGGGAAGTTCTTTTCGAGCTTCTCTCTGAACACTTCCTCTGTATCGTTCTTAGCCGAGATGATCACCACAGGGTTGCGTTGAACAGCCGGTGAGAGCTGGCTTATCGTCTCTACTGCGAAGCGTGGCATCTCTCTCAGGTCTGAGATTGGAATGACCGTGTTACGCATCGCCTTGACTGCGGCGTAGCCACCGCTACGTGAGATAGGAGCTGCGTTGCAGAGCCAGCGGTCATACGATGTCCAGTAGTGGCCGGTTGCAGGATCTACCAAGACTCTGTACAGCTCTCGGTCTTCCATCTCCATCAGGATCAAACCCATCTCAACGAAGGTTGCACGATGCCTTGCTTCTAAGCGTCGTACACGTGCATCGAAGATATCGGCGGCTTGAAGCTCATCCACATCACGTAGGTTGAGGATGTCGGCTTCGGTTATCTCGCGGTCGGCAACGTCCAAGATAGGACGTGTGGCTGCGCCAAAGTTTCGCATAGCCGCTGTTGCAGAGCTATGTGCTGGTAGATACCGCATCGGTTGACCTTTGACCTGGCTGCGTCTCGAATCTGACCTCGTAGCGATGTAAGTAAACTCACCGCATCCGCACTCGCATAACTTGTCGCTCAACATGTCCGCTGTCATCGCTACTTCCTATTCTTGATCTGTTCGAGTTCTAATTTGCATTGCGCTATCTCTGCGTATGCTTCTTTCACTTCGTCCATGTCTCCAGAAAACTCGAAGACCTCATACGCATCTTTGATTTGCTTGCGTAAGTTCTCTCTCACCGCTTCCCATCCATGCGTGTGAGGAAAGCATTTGTCTGAGTCGTGCGTTACCTTGTACTCGCAGTCAGGCACAGAACAGTTCGGCCATGCTGCGAGTACTTCGTCTGTGAGTTCTCCGGTCGGATGATTGTTCATCAGTTCACCTTTGTCTTGTCTTTACCGAGTGCCACTCTATGCACCATCTCGGCCAGTGCGAAGTAGTCATCGCTGGTTACGATCACCCCTCCATCTGGATCTGAAGGATCACGACCCACCAGAGAGAACTTGAATTGCTCAGGAAAGTACCTCGATATCTGGGTGAGGTGCTCTCCGATGTCCTTGCAGAGATTCTCTGCTTCCTCTTTCGTCATCTTCATCCCTGCTCTCCGTATGCGTAGGTTTGGTTGTAATCCGGTAGCTTCTTCGGCACGTACATCATCATCTTCGTGTCGTAAACCACATCGATATCCGTGTTCATCTCACCCTCACGATTCTTGAGGATGTGGATCTTGTCGAGTCCTAGGAACTTACCTTCTTCATTCAGCGGCCGATAGAGTCCACACACCAGGTGAGCGTCATCTGCCGGTCCTTGCGACTCACGCATACTCCATAACGTCGGTGGTGTTTTGATCTTCTTATCCGGCATGTTGAGCTGCGATAGAACGATGGCGTGCGTGTCTGTCTCCATCGTCAATGTGCGTATCTCTTCCGAAGCTGAAGTGATCCTCATACGCATGTCTTTCTCTGCTGTGATGACTTTCTGCACGAAGTCGATCACGATGATTCCGATGTTGTGAAGATCCTTCAGCATCTTTGTAACGGCACGTATCTTGGCTATGCTCATGCGTCCCGAGATGACCCAGATGGGATAGTCGGCCACTATCTTGCTGCAGCGTTCTATCGCTTTCCAGTCTGTACCAATCTGATCGAACAGAAGTTCATTTCGGACTAGTCGCGGGTCTTTGAAGTACTTGAATGGTATTCCCGATATCTGCGATGTAACGCGCTTGAACACTGATTCCTCCGTGCTCTCATGCGAGAAGATCGCACAACCTATCCCAATCTTCGCGTTCGCTCCCACGATCTGCAGAGCTATCGAAGTCTTGCCATCTGACTGGTACCCACCCCAGACCGACATCTCTTTCCTCTGTAGTCCCATCGTGATCAGGTCTAGATCCGGTAGAGTCGTTGTGAATCCCATCGTTATCTCGTCTGACGCTGCTACTGAACGCGCACGCATCGTCTCTACAACCATAGGTGCAATCTCAGCGAACGACTTGGCTACCTCACGGCTGCTGTCTGCGCTTATCTCCGTAATACGCTCTTGCATGTCGCGTAGCACTTCGGTCGCTTCTTCGTCCGGCGACGTAGCTCGGATGGTTGCTACTTCGGCCATCGTTGCAATCTGTCGCAATGCACTGCTGTTCTTTACGATCTTGACGTAGGACGCGATGTTCAGGTTTCGCGGTATGCCCTCCGTCAGGTGTAGCAGGTACCCCAGACCCCCCACGGACTGCAACTGGCCCCTCTTGACCAAAGCATGTTGCAGCGTGAGGTAGTCTATGGGCTCACCTAACGTGTTCATCTCTCGCATCGTGCGATAGATCACGCGGTGAGACTCAAGAGAGAAGTCGCCTGGTTCCAAACTCAGCGTGGCGGTTGTAACTGAGTTGGCGTCAAGCAACATCGCTCCGAGAATCGCAAGCTCTGTGTGTGGTGCTATTCTGTCCCGAACTTCTCCGTGTACCACGTTGGCGGAATCCATCGCTCTTCCTTCTCTTCAATCTTTGGTTGCTTCGGTGCAGCTTGCCAGCTTCGATCTATGTGCTTGAGCACATCTACAGGGCAGGGAAAGAATGTGCACTCAGTCTGAGCTTTCAGGAATGCTTTCTCCATCCGTAAGCGCTCGACTCCGTTGTCGCGTATGCACTCTGCCGTCAAGAGTAGGCGCTCCTTGCTCACCTCCTGTCCCACCATCACTCCGATTCGCGTAAGCTCCGTTACGATCCATTTGAGATATTCCGGCGATAACCTCTCTTCCGGCGTTGACCATTCCAGTGGTCCGCTGTTGTGCCTTTGAAGTTCCACGTGCTCCTCCTTCGTCCCTAACAGGGAACAGACCTTGCCATGAGTTCATGATTGATTGCTCTAGAACTGCTTCGTGCGGCGAGCCCTGTACCTCTAGTTCCACCAGCTTGCCGACCGCGAGAGAGCGAGCCTTGTCCGTCATAGGCTTCTTCAACTTCTTCCGCATGTCCTCATAGTCGTTCCATCTCTCGGAATCAATCCAATCAGGGAGACGGAACTTCGATACAGCTTTCGTAGAAAGCGCCTTAGTTGTGCTCTCTGCTGTAGTCTCTGTAGTAGTCTCTGTTCCTATATATGTTGGCAGGTTTCCTACATCACTGTCGGCAGGTTTCCCGCCAACTGTACGGCTGGTTTCCAGCAAGCAAGTCCGCAGGTTGTCTTCGTTGATTCGATAGTGCATCTTAGCCGGAACACCACGGAGATTCTCTTCCAGTATCCCTAGATTCCGAAGTATTTTACGGGCAGTCTCTTGCTCTGTGCGGGTGAGTCCTGTCTCGTTTTCCCACTCATCGCGTACCTTGTAAAACCAACCGTCAGAGAGCGTGGTTCTGTTAGACCAGTACACGGCCTGGGATAGCATCAGAGCTGCGTTTATGCTCTTCGTCATGTAGACGAATGATCTTTGAAAGGCAATTGGTCGGTCGATTATCTGGATGAGCTTCATTCATTCCTCTCTCAGGTAAGGCGGTAAGGGGGAGCCTGAGAACTCCCCCCACCTACTCTCAGGAGCTACCTGAGAGCTGATATCATCACGCGCCAGCGATCTGATACCACCTAGGTTACACTACTCTTCGTCTTCTTCGTCAACTTCTTCATCGTCATCTTCACCGCGATCATTGTCTGATTGTTCCGAATCGAAGTCATTCGTCTCTTCCAGATCCAGATCACGCTGTTGCTGTTCGAAGTCCATCCAGAAGTCCATCGTCTTGTGATCCCACGTCCAAGCATGAATCTCTTCTCTGCCTGGGAAGTACGCGCTAAAGTACAGGAAAACCTGGGCTTCGTCGCCGTCTCCGTGCCGTTCCATACGGAAGCCGGTCAATGTAGCTTCGTTCACCTGAGAAAAGAACTTGCTTCTTATCTTCTCAGTGGCCCAGAAACCCAAAGACATACTCTCAAGCTTCTTCGCTAACTTGGTCTTATCAGCGGAGTTGATCGACTTCTGCATGTGTGAATAGTTGTTCTGAACCCACTCAGCAAACCCGGCAAGCATACCGTCTTCGCTAAGGTTGATTGACATCCGAAAGTGGTGGCGTTTCTCGTCTCTGATACGGAGAAGATCTGCGCCGTGGAGTGTTACTCTGATGCGTTTGCTTACGAATGATTCGGCCATGCGGCGGTACTTCCTTTCGGTTTAGAACGGGTACTCGTTGTGGTTCATTAGATCCTGAAGTTCCAGGAACAACTCGAACTCAGGATGCGCGTCGAGGATCATGAGCATACGCTTCCTACGGTCGTAACTTTCTCCCGTACGTCGCAGATCCTTTTGTAGCTTCTCGCGTAAGGGAACACGTGCTTCTCTGAGCTGTACCGGGTAATCGCATTGTTCCTGCGTCCAGTCTGGACCTGGTACTGGCTCCATCGCCGCGTTCTCGTACAAGGAACCAACCGCGCCTTGCGACTTTGCAGCTTCGGCGTTCGCCTTCATCTGATCCAACTTTTCTTTTACAAACTCATTCATGTGTAACTCTCTTTCACGGCTGTGAGGCGTTGTGGTTAGATCGCGTTCGTCTGTGAGTAAACCAGGAACTCGCCGATGATGGGGTTGGCTTCGTACAGTTCGATCAGGTGATCGATGTTGGCGATACGGTTGATGTAGTCCGCACGACGACCCATGAGCTGTTCCTTATGGTCAGGTGGTGCGGGTGCCGCTTGAGCTGCGACCTGCTCCTGCATCTCTTGCTGACGAAGCTTCTCTGCTACATCAGGATGTAAGCCGTTTACTGCTTCTACTTCTGCCATGTGTGTCTCTCTTTCTGGTTATGTCCGAGATTGGACGTTGCGGTTAGACGGTAGTGGAATCTTCCCAGACGCGAACGCCCTGGATGACTTTCATCGCAGATACTCCCTGCGACCGTATGTAAGCACCTAACCCGCTGGTGCTAATCTCTTGGTTCAATCCGTTAGAAGGGTTCCGTGCGATCTGCAGGAAGTTGAGAGGAATCTTCGTGATATCCGTAATCTCCCACTTCACTACCTTGCGGAACGATACACCCTCGATCTTCTCTCTCGGCACAATGACCGTAGGAGCGTCCGATTCGATGGCATCACGCATTACCTCTTCCGCTGCCTCTTCGTTGCCTTGCTGCTGGTACAGAGCCGCCTGAGCGAGCGCTGCCTCTTCCTGGTCTCTGCGTGCCTGTTCCTGCAGCTTGCGCTGTTCTGCTAGGCGTAGCGCCTCTTGCTCGTTAGCGTAACGACTCAGTCTAAAGCCGAGTCCAGAGATGACCTCCTCGATAGGCGTAGCGAACTTCTTCTTCGTTGCTATCAACCCGCGATGAAGCTTGAACGCATCTCCGATAGAAGGGTCGAAGGTGTCGTTCACCTGGGCGAGTAGAGTCTTGGCAGAAGAGCGTAGCTCGGCTGCTTTGTCTGCTGACTTCTTATCGCTTACAACGATGGCGGCGGCTTGCTCTTCGAGCGTTGAGGTTTGTGTGACGATGATGGCGGTTTCCGGTTCCTTCACTACGACCGTGGCGGTCTTCTTCGGCGGCATGTGTTCCTTTCTTAGTTGGCGGTGCTTCTGTCTATCGGAGTAGAGGGCATCCTTGAGCGCATGTTCATGAGGATGTTTACGAAAACCTCAACTGCAGGAGCCTTCCTGACGATGATGATGGGCTCGGCTGATTCGTTCGGATCAACCTTGTTGAAGTTGAGAGCGAGGAAAAGATCGATATGCTTCATCGCAACTTCTCTGCTACGCATCGGACCTTCGAATCGATCAGGAATGCCCTGACCCGCCATGCGGACATACCAACCATCCGCCCTCTTTTCTGCGTAAAACGTAAGCTCTATCTCTTCCATGCTCCTCACCTCACCTTATGATTTTTCTGTTGCGTTTGTACGTCTCGATAGCGAGTGCAGAGAGGAAGACTCGTTCGTCTGAAGGTTCCTTGCACTCCTGCATGTGGTAGTACTTTCCAAGCTTGTCCGGCTCCGGTAGTAGCTGCACGATGATGCGTGCTGGAATCGGACAGTCTGCCTTCAACGCGAGTGCCTGAGCTGCAGTTTGAATCTCGTGCGCCGGTTCGATATCAACCGTGCACTTCTTCTCAACCGTAGCTAACCAGGGCTCGCCATTTGTTCCGAAGTTGCCGGTACCTAAGCTGTCCGGCTTCACTCCGAAGGTCATACCATTGACTCGTATCGCCAGCACAATTTCAGTCGCGTGTGGCTTATAGTTCCAGTCCTCTCGGAACTGTGTCCATCCCAGAGTACGGTTGTAGTAATCCGGGAACGGCTTGAGGTCGTTCAGATCCAAGTCGTTCTCGTCCCACCAGTGTGTGTACTCATGAACTGCATTACCGAGAGCGCTCTTCTTGTCGAGGATGAAGCGCGGTATCCCGCTCAAGTCCGATATTCCGCATCCCTGGATAATCGACGTGCAACCAGGAATCTTCTTATCGTTGAGGTAGTACTGGTGCTCCGTCGCCGTTTCGACGAGACGTACACCATCGGCTTCGGTTAGAACCTCAATCACCTTCCACCCCTCTCCGATGCATCTCGTCTGTCCAAGGCGCTTCGTTCACTGCAGAGATGACACGTGTGATGTCGAACAACTCATCATCCTCGATCACCTGCTCATAGAGCTTGAGGGTTTCTGTTCGCTCCATCTCTTCGGGAAGTACGACGTACTCCTCTTCGCACTTCACCTTCGTGCTCCCGCCGCTGTATGCATCCTTCTCGCAGATATCGGTTGGCGTTGACTTGGAGATGTAGTTCGTATTCTTTGTGTACTTCGTTTTGGTGACTTTCTCAATCGTGACTTTGATCACTCTGTTTCTCCTCTTCGAATGGTATGAACGGTGATGGGTCGGAAAGTAAGCCCGTTCGACTGTTTTTGTTTTGATAGGAGTAGATCGTGTTGTGATGATCTTCTGCTACCTTCTTCATGCTTTTCAGGAACTCGGGTTCGAGCTTCTTCTTCCAGATCCAATGCCATAGATCCTCCGCTCGATCATGAGCCCACAACCAGAACCATCTCGGCATAAAGACTCCTTACTTCTCTAGCGGCTTGTGGAACTCCATCTCTGGATCTAGACCGTCGAGTATCCCGTTGAAGTCCTTCTTCAGGATGTTGTTGAAGTGCTCAACGTTGTAGCTGGCTTTAAGAATCGCCTTCATCGCCTCTTCGTTCACGTTGGTCTTCTTCATCACCACGAACAACAGCTTGCTCTGTGGATAGCTGATGTGGATCTTCTCGTCGTGTTCGTTGTTCTCTTTCCACGCGAGTAGCTTCGGATCTGGATCACCTTCCGAATGCCCTTTCTGTTGTTGCTGTCCGCCTTCTGGTACCACTTCGTTTGAAGACTTCTCGCTCTTGCGACCGATCTGTGGTGCCGGTCCTGTCTGTGTTGGCTGCTCTTTCTTCTCTTCCATCTGCGAATCGATAAGCTCCTCTGCTACGTTTGGCTTGAACCCACCCAACACAACTACCCATGAGAGCACTTGGCGGAAAGCCTTGGCACACGCACGGGTCTGAGCCATAGAGCGAAGCTGAAAGGTTGGTTTGGGCTCTGTTCCGGTCTGAACCTTGTTGGACTTGTAACGCTTTTTGGATTCGTCCCATATCTTCTTCCCGTTCTTGTCGAGCACGTCCTGCCATTCGTACACAGGAACCGCACCCCAGTTCTTTTCGTCTGTCATGCACATCGACTCCGCACGTCCTACTTCGGTACCGTGCTTGTCGATCACAACAGCCGTTGCTTCCCATCCAGTCACGCCACCGTACTCAACGTGGTTGGTAGACTCAACCTTCGCCGTGAACCCGTAGAACTTACCGACTGTTTGCCAGTCTTCCAGTTCCAGATATTGCTCACCATTGAAGATGACAGGCTTGGGCTTCATCGCAATCACACGTCCCAGAGCTGCGGCCGCTTGCTGTGCTTCTGCCAGGTGTGCTTCTGGATCACGCCACTCTGTTAGAGCAATCGTCTGTCCGTACTTCATTATTTCGCTCATGCCTTGAAACCTTTCCCTTCTATCCACTGGGTGATGACAAGCTCGGCGAGATGTTTGATCTTACGTCTCTCTTCGAGCGCTTGTTTAGCGAAGAACTCATACTGTGGTTTGTGGAGGTGGATCGATATTTTATCCAGCTCCTGCCTCTTTGCGGGTGAGCCAGGTTTTGTCTTATTTGCCATGACCCAATTTGTACCACAAGGTTCCAAACGGCACAATATGGTATTTTATTTATTGAGGTCATACATGCCACGCGCTAAGAAGATTCCCGCCACTATCGCTACCAAAGAACGTCCCTCAGATCCATTCCGCCATGCACTCGATGCGGCCTGTAAGCGTCTTGAGATGGCTATCGATGAGCGCACGCTCTGCTACAACAAGCTTGCTCACTTGGAAGTGGAGATACCATCGTTAGAGCGCACCGTCACCGCTTTGAAGGAACAGCTCAACCCTCGTAAGCAAGCCCTGAATCCGTCTCCTAGCGCCGTACCAAGACAACCACAGGCCGTTGTCCAAAATATGCTTGAGGATGGCTCTGCAGAAGCCGAGCTACGCAGGATCACAGCTCCGAATCCCATGCATATGCCGGTGAATGTACCACAGCCGGTACCTCCTCCAATGAAGAAGAGTGAGGTTGAGATGCTGCGAAACATCGTTATGAGCGACGGTGAAGGTCCGTACTGAGATAGACGAAGTTGTCTTGGTCTGGAACGCTTGGTGTCTTCCCGTGGCAGCAAAAGTGAAACTGGCATGGTCGCGGGGAGTCACATACCGATAGCTTAGACTCTGCAAGCTCGGTACTGCTCATAAGCTTGTCCAGGGTGCGCTCTGCAATGTCCTTGACTCTCTTCTGCATCTCCGGCGACGGTACAGGGATGTCCACTGCAAAGCAGATGTCTCTCAGCACGTCGTCTTCTTCCAACGCCTCAAGCCATCTCTCCCTGCTTATCTCTTGACGCTCTTCTCTCCATACCGGTATCCAGCTTCCAGTGAAGCCGCTAATGCTCTTGGCCTCTTTCTTGCGGAACCTGAGCTTTCGATTCTTCGGATGAAGAAGTCCCTTAGTCCAGGGTGAATGCCGCTTACCGCCTCGACTAGCGCCAAGCACCATCACTATCTCGATCATGGGCATCTGGTAAGCCACGACCTCTCCTAAGGTCTTCCATGAGCGATACTCCGATAGATGCCGGTCATCTGACCAGTGGTCTACCATGATGATCCTTGTGAGCCGGTTGCCCCTCAGGAACGCTTCTGGCTCCCAGACGTGGTTTCCTATCATCGTGGTGCCTGGAAGCCTCCAGGGAGCCTCTCCGTCTTTCCTGAGATGCGCTGTAAGGATGTCTGCGAGACACGCATGAGACATCATGGAGTCGTAGACGTTGTGAACCTTCGTATCGGGTCCACGCTCTGCGGCCATGCCTATGACCTGTTCGCCAGCGTATTCAGCAGCGTCTTCTCGCTCATCCTGCATCAGGCCCGAGCGCTGCGCTCGATAGAGCATCTCGGTCGGATGGAGCTTGATAGACTCCCAATCCAACGACCATGTGCCTTTACGTTCGCATGTCTCGTAGTCTGTGAGGATATTGGCGGTACTCACTGTGGGATGTCACCCTCGGTAGTAATCTCTTCGTCTTCATCGGCCGGTGGTTGATTTACGGGAGCTGGCGTCTCTCCCTGCTGTTGCGTGCTAGCCGGTTGTCCTGCGGTCTGCCCTGCAGAGTTGATAAGAGCCTGACGATCTTTCTTCGGACCGTTACCCTGGATAGCCGGTGAGTTGTTGGCCGCTAGGATCTTGGCTACATTCGCTACGCCTAGGAACCGCGAAATAGCCGGTGAAAGCTTCACCTTACGTCCAGAATGTCCAGACTCTACCGCCGCATCCGTAAAGCCGTTGATGATCTTTACGCGATCTGCACCTGGTATTTTCTCGATAACCCGCATGTCCGCTGCTGTCGGCTGAGACAGGAACTTGATAATCGCTGGCTTTTCGAGAACCTTCGACGCCGCCAGCTTTCCGCCTTCGTAAGAGGCTGCGGCTCCTGCAATCGCTTCGCCGAATCCAGCACCACCTCCGAGCAAGCGTAGGAGTGGACGAGCAATGATCGATGAGGACAGGATGCCGATGTCTCTGGCATTGAATGTTCCCCACTGCTTCGCCATCTTCTCGATCTGCTTTGTCTTCTCAGCCTGGACATCCACTACAGGAGCCTTAGCCTGTTCCGGCTTCTCTGGGATTGCCTTCGGCTTGGTTGGAGCCCCGATGGAGTCTATCTCTCTACCGATTCTCCGCAGATTGTTTGTCTTCTCTGCAAGCTCCGGTGAGTACCTGGCGAGAGATTCGATACCTCTGTTACCAGCATCGCCTGAGAACGGCTTGGCGAACTGTGCTGGATCTTTCGCACGGAGAGCCTGAGCTACTGGAGAACCTGAACCGCTCGGTCCCGCTGGTTCATGGAAGGTATCCATGTAGTCGTGATAGAAGCTCTGGGCTTCTTTCAGATCTTTATCTGCACCGTTAGACTTCGCTATGGTGTGCATCTCTTTACCGATGTCGTCGCGCAAGCTCTTTATAGCCTGGTAGACATCCCCTGGAAGAGTGCCTTTCGCCATCTCCTCGCCAAGCTCTGTGTAATATCCCTGAAGATCACCGAACGGCATTGGTCCAGCATCGGCCGACCCACCTTCAATCGCAGGAGAGTTCGGTCCTTCTGACTTGAGAACCGCTTCGAATGGCGCTGAACCAGGTCCAAACTTGGACCCTCCAGAAACAACGTACTGCTCTCCCTCGGGAACCCTGCGTAGGATGTCTCGGAAGACTTTGATGTTCTCTTCTGAACCCTTGAGCTTGGCCGAGGCTTTTCTTACATAATCGGCCATTACTTCGGGCTGTGCAGACGCATCGCCGATCTTCGCACGCACCGTAGCGTATTTACCATTCGCTTCTCCGCGTACGCTCTTATCGAGAGCTTTGATCTGCTCTCCTACCGTGGTGGCTAGAGCTTCGTGTCCCGCCTGAAGAGCCGCCTTACGATCTTGCATATTCTGCTCTGGAACGATGCCTTGCTTGTTCTTAGTCCCAGTTTCGACGTTAGACTTCTTCGCTTTGATAACTTCCTTCGCCCAGTCCTTTATGACCTCTGGACGAGCTTCCGCTACTGCCTGAGCCTTTTCAGCAGCTCCACCAACCTTCTCTCTTGTCAGGCTTGGGCCGGTTCCGGTGAGCTTCTGTCCAAGTTCCAACAAGCGCTCTCTGCCGGTCTTGGCCGCGTCTCCCATCCCTGCAGCTCCACCGACGATAGATGCAAGGCCACCACCGACTGCCTTGATACGCTCCTCTGGCGTCATATCCTTCGCTGTGACGCCTTCTACCGCCTGGGAACCCCCCTGGCCTACCATTGCGGTCGGAATCGCTGCCTTGGCTACCCTGGAGCCAGCACGGAAGGCTTTAGTACCGGCTACGGCGGCCGCTGCTTCTGGTGCGAACGCTGTAACGGCTTCTGCGGCCGGACCGGCTAGCCCCGTGGCTACAAAAGCAGGAGTCAACACGCTGCCTAGATCTTGCTCCATACCAGCGATAAAGCTCTTCACTGCTGAACTGATGGGGTGCTTGCCGCGCTCTTCAGCCTCGGCAAGGGTCGTTGTAGGCTTCGTCAGTTTGCCGAGCTTCTCTTCTTCAGTCTGGTAGCTCTTGGAGTGCTCACCAATCGGTCTATTCAGAGCTGCCCATCCGCGAGCGATCAGACCAGGTGCCGGAGCCGGAGTTGTCGGCTTCTCATCTGGCTTCTTCGTAGGCGGTGCAGCTTGTACGGCTGTCGCCGCATAAGGGTCTTGTACTGCCGTAGCTGCGTAAGGATCTTGCTCTGCCATTACGGAAGCACCTCATAGCCGTGCTTTACCAGATCCGCTCTAACCTGATCCTCTGTCTTCCCCTGGTTGAATGGTAGGCTCATCGCCGCTTTGAGAGAGTGTTTCTTCCCGCCAGTCGCCGGTGCATTCTTGCCGCCCCTCTTGGGAGCGCCTTCCTTCAGATCCTTTGCACTCCTCGGAGTTACAGCACCACCGACACGCGGAGCAAGAGTGTTCACCGAATCTAGGATCTGGTTCATACGGTCATTCGACTGCTCGGCCGCTGTCTGGATGATGTTGTTCATCATCTCGCGCTGCTCTGGACCGAAGAATGTACCTAACCGGACCTTGTCCACGCTCGACTGTGCCGCATCCATCAAGCCTCTGGTCTGCTCGATAGTTCTCTTCTCTGTATCGGAGAAGCGGAATCCAGACGACGGCTTAGTTGCTTCAACAAAGGTCATCATCTGCTCGAAGTCACCAGGGCCGCTCGGCTTCTTCGTGTTCTCTTCAGCGTTTTTCGCACGCTCACCGATCTTGACGTAGGGCTCGATAGTCTTATTGATCGCCTGGAATCCAGCAAGGTCCGATCTAGATTGCGCGTTATCGATAGACCTCTCCATAAGCTGGTTGCGCCTGTTGTTGACTGCCAGGTTTCCCACGCCGATAGGATTCTTTGCGATACCCTGCATGTTCTCGTAGCGGGTGAGATCCTTCGAAGTCCACTCATTCACAGGTTTGCCGATGGTGCGAGCGAATATCTCCTTATTTACCTCTTCTGCGGACTGCTTGAACTTAGGCTTCGATATCTCAGATATGCCTTGCTTCAACTGATCGAAAGACAGTTGGCTACGATCATCTAGACCGAGGCTCTTGGCGAAGATATCAAGCTTCTCTTCTTCAGCCGTACGCTTGCCACCAGTCTTCGGCTTTAGGCCGATAGCGAGCTTCGCTTCGTCCTCTGTCGCATCCAGATCCTTGCCGGTCAGAGTCTTGTAATCGTCTCTGATCGTCTGGGCGTGAGACTTCTCCGTATAGTTGTCCGGCATCGGAAGAGCTACGATCTTGCCTTGACTATCCGTAGCAGAGACGAAGAACTTACCGGTCGCCTGATCCTTGTATGCTTTCGCACCAGGTAGAGGCTTGGGCTGACTCTTCGGAGCTGACGCCAGAATCTCGTCTACCGTGGACGGAGGCTTGGGTGTAACCGTTGGTCCCGCTCCAGTTTCGAGCGATGGCGCTGCAGCTCCCATTGGACCGCCAGGAAGCGCGATAGGAACCGAGGGAGTAGCGGTCGTTTTACCAACAAGAGGGGGAGCGGTAGAGATTCCATAGACCTCATTCATCTTCGCCAGCGCCTTGTGGCTGTTCTGGGGGCCGTACACCTTCATTAGTTGAGTGTTGAGAGTGTTCCTGTCCTCCGGTGAGAGGTTAGGATCTTTCAGGCGTGCCGCTATAGGAGCTACCTGAGTCTCAAGTAGAGCTTCCTGCTTGTCCGCTTCTGACTTGCGGTTCTGATCGATCTGGTTTGTTAGCTGCTGACCGAAGCCACCAGCGAATCCACCGAAGAAACCCATGTCTCACTCCTAATTCAGCCAGGTTGAAAATGCCTTAGACAATCCTGGTGCGAACACATCTCCTGCTACTGAACCAACAGCACCACCTATCCCCGATAGAGCCGCCTGACGCTGTTTCTGCTGTTCATTGGCCGAGGACAGTAGGTCATTCTGAGCCGTTACGCCGGTGTTCAACGTAGACGTTCCGATCTGTCCCAGGTTCGTCGCCGCAGTACCCGTGAGGTTGGCGATAAGATCGTTGATCTGCTTATGCGTTGAGTCATCGATGTTCGCGGCCGCTGCAGTGTTTCCACCACTGCGATCACCAAACTCCCCCATGACATTCTTCTGCTGTTGTCCCTGGTTCGTGATGCTGCTCACCTGAGGAGCAAGAACGCTCATGGCCTTATTCGGACTGCTGAGAATGCCGCTGAAGAAGTTGCTAGCCGTGGACAGGTCATTCTGTCCCATATTGGACGCGAACCCTGCGCTATTCGACAGAGCGTCCATTGACTTCTTCTGATCATCGCTTAGACCACCGAACAATCCACCGAGAAACGCCATGATGTACTCCTTATGCGAAGTCAGCTTCCCAGTTCGCATGTACTACGTTAGTGATGTTTCCTGCACCAGATCCACCAATGATGACACCACAAGCGAAGTTGGCTATAAAGCCGTTTGCGGTGATAGATGAAGGGTAGCAGGAGAAGACGCTCGTTCCGAAACTATCGGCGTTGTTGTCCACGTTACAAACTACCCTTGGTATCCCGCCGAATGTGATGGGGAAGGTAACCGCAACCGTTGACTTAGCCACGCCGGTCGGAGATGCCGAACTTGCTCCAAACTGGTGTACGTATCCACCGGAGAACGCCACGGCTGTTCCATTAGCATTCGTGGTGATCGTTGGAGCGCTACCACTTCCGGTTGCTGTGATCGTGACCCCACCAGAACCGTTGTCGGCCAGGGTGATGTTTGAACCGGCTATCAGGTTGAGTAGGACTTGCGAACCGTTCAGGGCTCCGTTCGTCTGGAAGGTTACTGGGTTCGGCGTCGTTAGACCCCACCAGTTCGTCCCATCGAAGAAGACGATGCATCCCTGGTTCTGAGCGAGGCTGATCGAGGTCTGCCCGTTGATCGTTCCAGATGAGGGTGTGATCGCTACCGGTCCGGTGTTGATGTTCTCAAGCGTGACCATAGAACCGATGGTCATGGCGGCGTTCAGGGTAATCGTCGTAGCGGCCGCAGAGTTCATCGACACAAGGCCGTTGTTATCCCCGTTCTGTAGCGTGTAATCCGAACTCTGAAGATTGATAGGGTGAAGATTGGTGTTTGGAGATGTTCCACCCCCGCCTGTGGCTGGAGGGGTTACAGGGGGGGTTACAGGGGTTACACCGTTCTTTAGATCCACCTGAGACTTGAGTTCAGAGATAGCGTTATTGTGGTCGTTCAGCGAGTCATAGACGAGACGCAGAGCGCGGCTAACCTCCGGCTCTGCCTTACCGTCTGTGTTAGGCCAATACGCTGGCGGGATGGCTGGCGTTGTCGCCATGACTTACCCCCTGATGCCGTATACCTGGGCTCCCTCACCGGAGGTATCTGAATCAAGCCAGAGGTCGTCCGGCATGAGTCCACCAGGGAAAGGGAATCCTTCAGGCAAGTTCAACGGAGGGTCGCCAGGAAGGAGCTTCTTTATCAGGCCATTCGTCTGAGTCTTGGTATAACCCGGCTTGAGGATGTAGATCGCTCCGGTGTTGGTAGTGGGTGCCGTGATCGTGATCTGTAGGCACTTATTCGCATACAAATGAGGACTCTTCTGCCTCTGCGAACCGACGTTGACCGTAATCGGAACCGGTGTGCCAGCGGCAACTGTTGCTACGAACCCAAAAGGCCATACGCCTGTTACCGGATTTACGAACGCTATACCGCCCATGTGCTTCTCCTTTTACGTTCCCTACACTTCTGCCTTCGTTTCGTCTGGGCCACCGAACGGTGTAACTACACGCGCAAGGCTGCTACGACCCCATTGTCCTATCTTTACCTCGCATTGGCTAGCGAAAAGTGCGAATGGAGCACTGGAGTTCAGGCGATAGCTAACCAGTTTGAAGTTGTTGATTGGAACAACAATCTTGTCTTTCCTCTGCACGCCACCTGAGTTCGGTACGTTCAGCACTATCGTCGGCCAGTGGTCGAACACCAGCGTCAGCGTAAGATCTGCTGTCGAGTTATGCGCGATATTGATGACCGGCAAGATCGACAACCATCCATCCATACCGTGCGAAGTGAACTCTGTCTGCCATTCAGTCGTTGACTCGGGATAAGCCGAGTACTTGAGGCTTGAGCTAAAGACTCTCCACGGCACTCCATCAGTCGAAACGATGCGATAGCTGTGCGCCACGAATGGAGGCGTGAACGTCAAGGCTACCTTCGTCTGTCCGTTTGTCGTAATCGGGTTCTGATCTGGGAAGTGGAGACTGTTGTCATCCGAGGACTGCAGTGCAAAGCTCTTCGGTCGGCCGAAGGTGTTGCACTCCAGAAGCATCCCCTGGATGAACATGTTTCCCTGTGATCCAGCATCGTCCCAATCTGTCGGCCGATCCTGCGTTACTTCCGGCTGTGGAACCCAGTCCGGTTGCCATAGATCGAGGTAGGTGCTGTTGACCGTAGGCCACTGGAACAGCATCGATACATCTCTGATGTCTCTTGGTCCACCATCAGCGAAGTCGAGGATGAAGTCCTGCAGCGCTCCGTTTCCCGTCAGGTTAGGCGGGGTGATTCCGAGGATAAGCTCGCGGCTCTGTGTTGCGAGTACAGAGAAGTTCACCGGAGCCGAGGTATCAACCTGAGCCCTGACGAAAACATCTCCCAACATCTTGTTCGCTCTCGCCTCGCCGCCGTTGAAGCTTGCGGTGAGAATCACTGATGTAGCTACTTCTACACCGTTATTCGTCAGGACGCGTACAGAGCCGTCGTTGCACCCTGTGTACGTTCCGTTGATGTTTGGACCTTCCTCCACCTCATGCGTCGTTACGACGAACTGGTAGACATCCACACTCCATCCGCCCATCACTACGTCATAGACAAGAGTGCGCGGGTTGCCATTCACATCCTGATAGTCGTAGTAGAGATATCCGTTGCCAAAGCGCATCGATTGCTTCTCTGGCTTGGTATCGTCTGGTGGGAACACGGTGAACCCGCCCAGGGTGATCGCAGTTGGCTTGAATCCCTCATGCGGGAAGAGGTTCCAGATGTCACCATCGCTGATCGACTGAGTTCCACCACTCGCAACACAAGCACTGATACCATCCTTAGCGCGGAAGAAGCCTCTCTTTCCTCCATCCGTGCAGATCGCGTTGCGGATGTACAGACCTCGATCACTGATCGCTTCAATCGGCCTGAACGCGCTTCCCAGAACGCCTGTAACCGTAGCCGTAGCGCTAGTGAAGTTCGGATACAAGTCCCATGCTCTCTCTGTCGAGAACACCATGCCGTTTCCGTCAAGAATGATGCCGTTCATCAGAGGCTCTGACGGGCTCGTAATCTCGATCTGGTTTGTGTCCGGTGCGGAGTCAGGGTTGTTGCCTTTTGTGAAGTACAACGTCCCTGGACGCAGAGGATCACCGCACGCAAACATGTATGCAGCTTCGTCAGTCGGCCCCCACATGGATGGCATCGGTTGTGCGGCCAGTTTGGGCTGTCGTATTTCATACGGCAAGTTGATGCCGTCTGTAATCCCTACTGCAGTGAGCGAGGTTGCCGATGTCGGCCGACGATCAAAGACGTAGTTGATACCACCTGAGTTGATGATCGTTCCCGGTAGCCAGCGGATATTGAACTGGTCACCGCTCACCCATGTTGCGATGCCGGAGGTGACGTTGATTACCCCCTTCTTCGGTAGATCGATAGACGGGAACGGCTCGAAGTTGTCGAGCTGCAGAATCGGGTTTCCAGAGATGTCCGAATCGAGCGTTGCATCCGTGAACGGCGTCGGAGGATTCGTGTTCGGTCCGGTGCCGACATAGGTGTAATCATCGACACTCGAATCGATGCGGTAGTAGTCAACCTTGTCTACCTGCGGATCAGTAGAGAATGCCGGTGTTACCGTATTTGCCTGAACCGGCACTTGCTGCTGTGCGCTGGCCGGTGAAGGATTCGACAAAGCTCCGGTGATAGAGGAGCGATAGATGTAGCGGTACTGGACGTTCGTCTTTACCGTGTTCGAGAGCGGTGCTGGATTCAGGCCGTTGATCGTAACAACCAACGTTCTACCGCTATGGAACCAGTAGTCCCAGTTCAACTCAATCGGATAAGATCCTGCACCGGGGAAGGTGACGGCTACCGTAGAGCTACCGATCACACCACCGTTACCGGAGATGGTTGGTGCCGGTAGAAGAGGAAGCCTATCGAGGACTGTGACACTCTGTCCTGATGTCCCAACCACCGAACCACGGCTAGGCCAGTTGGCGTTGTTTCCGATACCCCAAAGGATGTTGTCTTTGTACGTGATGTTGACGCTGTACGTACCCGCTGCAGGGATAAACAGCGTTGCCTGTACAGTCGCATTGAAATCCTGGTACCCCTGGCTCTCTAGAGCTGGCTGAAACAGAGACTTCGTTCCGGTGATTGTGCCGGTGCTATCGAAGACTGACCATGCAACTGGGCTCGAACCTGCACTTGGAGTCGAATCGAAGATGAGTGAGTTGCCGGTGGTAGTTCCTGCAGCATCAGAGATGCTTCTGACCGGTCCAGATCCACCGCTATCCGATACATTCTTCCAGATGTACTGCGCTACCGGACCCGAGTGCGGAGAGTCTCCCCAGTAGTAGACCGTCACATCCCCAATAAGCGCCGGTACGGTTGTAATAGCAGAAGTCGTCACCGTGTAGTTCACGGTGAACGTGCCGCTGTTTGATCCGTAGGCCGTGTCGTCTATACCGATTTGAAGCTTTGTAGCTCCTACTGGGACGAGAAAGGACGCGCTCGCACCTATCGAGACAGGTCCACTGCCCACAGTCGGCGTAATGACGTTGCCAGAGGCATCTGTGAACGCTCCGCAGAGCACTCTGCAGCTTCCACCTGGTACAAAGAACCCTGGACTGTTCGAGGTGACCGGCCCTACGCTCCCTGGGCTTTGTCCTACGCCGTAGGATGTGTTGACGGTACCGGACGCCGTGAGCGTAATCGTGGTGCCAGCGGCCGCTGTAATAGACACTGGTCCGGTACCGCCGCCAGCTCCGTAATTATAGCTTGGGTTCTGACCACCGGCTGTAAGCCACGGCATCGTCGTACCAGGTACGAACACGCTGCCTGAAACCGTGGTGTTCTCTGTTCCTACTACCGGAGCCGCCTGAGGCTCTGCTACGCCATCCTTGTACGTAAGACCGTCTGAGCGTACTTTGGACATCTTCAGAGAGTCGGCGACGTACATCCAAGGTTGGACACTCTGGTTCGGCCGGAACGGAACGAACGATAGCGGGTTGCCGCTATAACCGGAATCAACCTGCGTTGCGTTGTTGAAGAGTCCACCACCAGCGCCCCCGATGATGGTGAACCCTCCAACCGGCCCTGCGGGTGTAAGGTCGTTCATTCGACGCAGGGTATGTACTGGAGCCGGAAGAGCGAAGAGCGGTGTTGACTGTGTCGCTCGTCCTCGCGCCTGGTTCCCTCGATAGGATCTGACGTTCTGCAGATATGGGAACTTACCCTGCGGCTGTGCGTCAGGCGGAAGGATGGTGTTCATGCCTTTGAGGGCAAACCGGATTCCGTCTTGTTCCCGTTTGTAGTCCTGCGCTCGCGCCATTATTCTTCCTGTGTCTTCGTAGAGAACCGCTCTTGATAGTCTTCCTGCCGTGCGCCTTGCTTATACAGAACATCGATGAATGCGCCTGTCTTTACCAGACGGCCGTTCGTCATAGAAGCAAGCCTGATGAAGTTAGCCTCTAGCGGTAGTGCTGACTGGAACTCCGCACCACCGATCTTTATCGTGGCGAGAAACTGTGCGTAATCGATGATCGCTTCCAGCACATCACGGCTTACCTGGATAGGATCTGAGTCCAACACTGGTAACGGTGCATTGCCAAGCATGGAAAGCGTTACGCTTGTCGGATTGTTGATGTCCGGCACAACAGCGAAGAAGTCGATACCCGTGGTGATAATCTCCTGCAGCGTTGCTGGCTTCGAATCCCACTCAGCAGCGTAGCCGTCTTGCTCCACCAGAGAGGGCGTATCGACAGGAACGTTGTTGATGTACGCCGTCAGTATCCACGGGGTGTTCTGCAGGAGCTTGAGGCCGTCCTGGTAGCGCTTCTGGAAGTACTCCGCACGCGGCCGGTCGGTAGCTTCTGACTCACGACCGAGGATGTCTGCCATCGCTCCATTCTTCAGAACCCAGATGAAGTCATCCGGTATGAAGATTCCGGTAGTGGTCGGAGGTGATGTTGAGTCCGGGCTCGCCTGGATAGCAACAATCTCGTATCGACCAGGTACGTTCGGAGCGATGTCTACGAAGAATTGCAGCGGAGCAACGCTCGACACATCGTAGTCACTCGGAATACCCGCCGGAGCTTGTACGTAACCGGCTTCGTAGTACATCTCACCAAGACGGTCATCGCGCACCAACGTTACAGGCGGTCCATCGGTCGGGAACGCAGGTACCCATCGTGCTCGGATGACCTCAAGTATCGTGTCCGGCAATACCGCAGCTCTGCTATCTGACACTGCTGGAAGATTGAAGATGATCGTGTTGCAAGCTGTCTGCTGTTGAATCTCTGCACGATGGCGATTCACCGCTCCGATCAGATCTACCATCTGGAACTGAGTCGTTCCTGTCCACACTTCACCGGAAGCTGGCTGCTGGAGATGGTACTGCATCATCTGATAGAGCTGGCCGTAGGTGACTTGCTGCAGACGAGGAGAAGGATTGCCTGGAAGTCCGGTGCCGGAATTGATCCATGTAACGGTAGTACCGGTATTGAAGTTGAAAGACCAGTCCGTCTTCCACGTAGCAGTAAGGCAGTTCCACATTCTCAACGCTTCGTAGATGTAGAACCTATTTTCGGTGTCGGTCCATCTAACGTTTCCCTCATCTGCTAGCTTAGATGCGAGTTGCTGCCGAGCCTGTGCGAAGGTCAGGTACGTGTAGGGCATCGATCACCGTTTGTATTGCTTCTTCTTCTTCGAAGGCTTGCGTGGACCGATCTTACCTTCCTTGCGGAGGTAGCTGAGTTGGATGGCCTTGGCCTGTTTCTTGTTCTTGACGATCTTCCCCGATTTACCGCTGTGGAGCTTTCCTTCTTTGAAGTCGTCCATCACTTCGCTAGCTGGCATCGTCTTCCTCCTCGTCTTCGTCTTCACCGTGCAGAGCCCTAAGCCACAAGTCTACTGCCGTGTCATGCTCTTCATCCACAATGAAATTGCCATCGATGGCAGACTGACCGGCAACCCACACAAGCGTGGTGCCTTTCTTGTCTCCCTTTTTCATGCAGGTGATGAGGTCTGCACTGAAGGTGTGTTCACCCAATCGGACGATGCACATTAGTAAGTCCCTGCCGCTACCTGGTCCCACACATACTGCAAACCGTGGACGTTCAGGGCTAGACGCATTAGATCAGTTGGGGTGTCCGGTCCGATGTAGAAGTGAGGCAAGTCTTTCTTTTTTCCTATCCAGTCACCGCCCCACTTCAACCCTGCGGCTTTGCAAGCGCTTGCCATATACCCATAGGCTGGATCTTCGGAGTCCCAGTTGGGAGTCCAAACGATCTTGCCAAGTACCCCTGGGACAAGATCGACTGCCAAACCGAAGTTGTGCGAGCTGTATCCGCCTCTCGCGTACGTGACGATATGGACTGCCTTCCCGCTTGCATCTTTGAGTACCGTCCTTCCCTTGGCGTAGAGCGCATCCTGGTCCGCTACAGAACGGAGAGCTTGTGCAACATGAACCTCAATACCGTGTTCGAGAGCGATCTGTGCGACCGCAATGTGAACCTTCTTCTCCAGAACAGGGTCAACTTGCGACAAACGAGTTTCGCTGGTAATATCCATTTTCTTCCCCGCTTCAACTATCATCTTCGCATGGATAATGCACTCTGGGCATTAGTAAATATTCTGCACTTCGTAATCCTGCTCACGCTGTACCGTCGTCGCTGGAGGCTCCTGAGCTTTCCGGCCGTGATCCTTGCAGATCTGATGGAGACTGTTTTCTTCATCGGAATCCTGTCCGTTTACGGGAGAGGATCTTGGGAATACTTCACCGCGGTGTTCACCATCGGCATCATAAACATCGCTCTTTACATGGTTGCTATCTGGGAATGCAGAAAGCAGGATATCTGGTACGTCTGGATTCCGATGGTTGCTTTCCTGGTGATGAAGCTCGTTGTCTATCTCTCCAAACACTTCGTCACAGACGATACATTCCAGCAAGGTCATGAGGTGTTGAACCTTTTCAACCTTGCTTGCTTTATCCTCTGGACAGCGGCTTTCCTATTTATCAAGCCCGGAAAGGACCAACAATATGAGTAAGCACGAGCACGAGCACAAGCCTGAAGAAGAGAAGGAAGTTGACGCAGAAGAGTGCGAAACGGACGAGTCTTCTACCGCCGCAACAGCCGACGATTCCGGCGAACCAACACCGCGACCTGGTCACGGTGGGTAGCAAGAGAGGGGGGATTACTTCCCCCCTTTACTCACCCAGAATTTGAAAAGGAACACGAACAGCGCAATCGTATTCAGCGCTGCGAGTCCCACCATAGCTTTAGCCATCCCTGCGATCATCTCCAGGGTTGACAGCCTTTGAGTTATAGCTGGCAAACCATTACCCTCGTAGAGATCCTTGTCATGCTTCTTTATTCTCCCGGTCGCCCATTCCTGATGAGCTGCGAAAGTGGCCTGTTCAACCTCTAGATCACCAAGCCGCGTGAGAATTTCGCCGATAGAAGGATTCTCTGAATTTGCCAAGGCAATGGCCCCATTCCGTAATTTTGCTCTACTGCGGAGATTGTTCTTTTACGCAAAGTGTAACAAGAGACTCCAGTTTTACGTCCCGCAAACTTCCACATAAATGGTAGCAGCGACCGTTATCGGAATAAGCGAAGAAGCTCCGAGTAAGAGGATTCCTGTTCCAGACACAACCTTGCCTGAAATAGTAGATCCTGAGATTGGATTCACGATGGCGACATATTGATCCGTGGCGTTGGTTGTCGCCGGTGAAATAGGCATCGCATTCACCTTCCGAATCGTAGTTATGCTGGCGGCTGAGAAGCTCATCGTCCAGGTTCCTGATGTGGTGGTAGTGAACGCTCCCGAATTGAAGCACTTCATATTCGCTACTGCACCGGCCGAGTTGTAGTAAAGGACTCCCGCTGGACCCGTTGCGCCGGTAGTTCCAGTTGCTCCAGTAGCACCTGTCGCACCCGTTGGCCCAGTAGGACCGGCACTCGTAAGCTGGTGTGCCTGAATATACGTTGTCAGATCTGCCTGTTTGATCGTTGAGACTTCGATCAGGTTCCCTGTACAACCAGGGCAGAGGAAGTTCGTGAGCGCCGTGGTGGGGCTCAGAACTTGAAGGATCTTCCCTGATACAAGCTGTGTGTTCGAGATGTTGGCGAGGTTCGTAAATCCACTGTCGTGGCAAACCCCATTACCGACGATAGCGATGTTTCCTTGAATCGGGGTGTTGTCATAGACACACGGAGCACGTCCGTAGGTCACGATGGTTGTGAGCTCGCCAGGATTACCTGTATCGAGCGCTAGACCAGCAGAGGCCTGGGTTCCATCTGTCGGTATAACGCAGAGGTAGACGCTCGTCGTGCAAGCAACGCTGTAGACAGGCTGACCGGCATTTACGCCGATGCTTCCGATGGTTCGAGTACTGAGAATACCTTGCTGTGAATGGAGGGGTATCGTGAGCGCGAGAGCGAACGCGAAGAAGATGAAACCAACCGAGATTTTGATAAGTCTAGAACGTTCCATGACAGATATACCCCACGACCGTAGCTGATGCCACGGCGTTAGCAAATTGAACATTGAGAGTCGTTGATGTTACTTGCGGTACGAGCGGTCCAGATGCAGAAAGAACGCTCGCTGTCGCCGTCTGTGTTGATATCACGCATATGTGTGTTCCAGCATGAGCGAACGTATATGGTGTTGCTGCTGTTGTCGCTCCAGAGGCTACCGTGAGAGAGCCTACTAGATCCGCGTTCGGAGAGTCAGCTAAGACCTTCTCCAGTGGACGGAAAGCTATTCGACCCAAGGCGTAGATAATGATGATGCAAATACTCAGTAAGATTCGGTTTTTCATGTTGTGCCCCGTCGTACTTTGTCAACGAACGCAAATGTAACCTACTACGTCACCAGCGGAACCGCTCCCGTTGATGGTGAAAGAGGATGTCGATACGTTTTGTACATTGAAGATTGCTGCGCTAGATGTTGTCTTCGAAGTAACCGTGCAGATATACGCTGTATCTGCGAACGCTGGTGATATTCCCGTGACTGTTACCGCTCCAGTTGTGAGTGTGGCTGATCCATAGACCATCTGACTGTTGAGTGCGGCGGTTGCGGTACAAGCCGCTGCCGTTCCGCAATACAGAGCGGTTGGATGTTTCGCCACTACCATATTCGCTACTGGAGTGACGGAGGTTACGGTCAGAGGAGCTGTGCCGGTCGCCCGAGTGGATACCAAGCTCAGGTTTGTCGTCAGGGCTCCGTTCGCTGTTATCGGTCCACTGTTCGTGGTTCCTGTAAGCGTAGGTGTTGCGATGGTTGGTGAAGTTGCGAATACTACCAAACCTGTTCCGGTAGCAGCGTTCCATGCTGGAATTGCACTGATCGTTCCGTTGCCTTGCTGAGTGAGCACTGCAATCGCTGAAGAGGTGCTTCCAGCGAGCATTGCAGTAGTTGACGCGGCCGACTGATAGGGCATGGAGCCCAGGAGCCCACCAGGTAGGTTCGTAGCTGACGAAGCGTTGCCGATGAAGGATGGTGCTGTGATGTTCCCTGTAGCCGTAAACGGTCCAGTGTGCGTCCACGTTCCTGTGCCGCTACTTGAGGTGATACCTGTTATGCCAGATGCCTGACCGCCTGCAGCCGCGAAGAAGGTAGTTGCACTGGCTTGGTCATCGCTTTTGAATCGAAGCGAATATGAACCACTCAACCAGAGAGCGTCTGCAACGTGGTTATTCGTAGTTCGACTTGCATCGTAATAGACAACATCGGCAACCGTAGGAGATGCCGATAGGGCCACACCGGAGTTTGTGATACTTGCCGGACTTGTGTTGGCTGTAGAGTTCACCGTTCCTTGCGCCGTGATGTTGCCAGTGGTAGCTACCGCTCCTGCATTTATAGCCTCAGTCGTCGTTATGGTTGTCCCGTTGTCTGTCAAGGATGAGTCGGTCGCAGTATTGCTAGTGGTTCGCTTGAGAATCACATTGGCAGTAGCAGTTCCCACTGTCTGGATTACCGTGGCCGGGAGCTGTGCAATAGAGGCCGAGCCGCCGATTTGAGTGAAGTTCAAACCGGTGATATTTGCGCCGTTGAATTGCGGGGTAGACGAAAAAGTAGGAACCGCGCTCGATCCTGTAAAGTTCCCGAAAACGCTATTGGCGTTTTGGTTCGGAAGCGTCAATACAATCAATGGTGTCGTCGTTGGGTCGGTGACGTTCACCGCCACCAATGCATTACCGGTGGCAGAGACACTCGTTACTGTCCCTGTGCCTCCTCCACCACTGCTCGTTCCATCCCAAGGAACCCATTTAGCCAAGCTGGTGTTGTAGATGAACAAAGCTGTAGGTACAGGGTTATACGTGATCGCTCCGGCTGTTGCTGTACCGAGTAATGGTGTCCATCCTGCACCAGCGTTGATGTATGCTCCTGCTGGCTTAGGATTGCTCTGCGCGTAACTTTCCAGACCGCCGAATAAGAGAAGAAGTGTGCATCGTATTGTATTTTTTATATTCATGTCGATTCCCTATAACTTCAGATGCTCTAGAACGAACAGATGTACTTTACGGTAAGGATTGCCCCTGCAGTGTTTGCCGCTCCGTTGACGAGGTTGAACGTATAAACGGTATTCGTGGTTCCAGACACAGCTATATCGAGCGCTGCGATATTCGGAGTGCTCGTGACTCCGTTCACCAGACACATCTGTGTACTGAGTGCTGCTGGAGCGAACGTGATCGTACCTACCTGCCCTGCAGCGCCGGTACCGTTGAATTGGGTTGTGAACTGTCCGGTGTAATTCCTGCAGTTCTGGTTTCCCGGTCCACAGTTGAAAGCGGAGATGGCGATAGGTCCGGTAGTCGTACCGGAAGAAATGAATCCTCCACCAACAACGCCAGGTATAGTCAGGTTTCCTACACTGTCGAAGATAAATTGATTGACCGCTCCGACTCCGTTATTTTGAATCGATAGATGTCCTGACACTCCATAGGCGAGTACAAGATCATTCGGAACCGTGTTGTTGTAGATCAAACCTACTGCACCAACACCTGCGGTAGAGCACGATCCGTTCAGCGTCAAACAGCTTATAGCAGTCCCGATAGGAGTGTTCATCATCCTAACGTTCCCAAGCGCTCCACCTGAAACTGTTCCACCTTTCACATCTCCCGATGCAGAGAGGTTTCCTGTTATCGACTGGCTTTGACTGAATGCGTTCGCTGTATCGGTGTATGCGATAGCGTTGGGAAGGAAGGCGCGTGGTACGCGAGCTGTTGCATCCAGTCCTGCATATCCATTCACCTGGTTCTTTTGTGACTGTGGTTGAGCTGCATTCGCTGTTGCCTGAGCTGCGGCCGCTGCAGCTTGAGCCTGTGCGTTCAGCGTATCCACATAGTTCTTGTTCGTTACTTCCGTCGAATTGACTGGGAAGGCTGCTATGTTCAGCGGTCCCGTCATCGTATCGCCAGTACGATTCACCTTGCCATTCCAATTCGACACGTCGCCGGTGTTCGGGATGTAGTGACTACCATCTGCGGCAACTGTGATGTTAGGCGTTGTGGTGGGATTAGCTACGTTCACCGTCATGCCACCACCTACGCCACCGCTCACGCTCGTAACTGAACCTCCAGCTCCTCCAGATCCTAGCGAGACATCTGTGAGTGTCGTGGTCGTCATCCCAGACGCTCGCATCGTTACGTCGTAGTGCGAATTAGACGATGCGTAGAAGTTGAACGCAGCGTTGCTCTGTGCGGTAAAGGGATTCGGTTTCGGCGTTCCATCTTCGATAAAGATCGCCGCTAGTACCTGTGAACTATGGACGTATACGCTAACCAAGCATCCCGGTACAGCGCTTTGGAGGTAGTTCGATGATGGAGAACCACTGGTAAGAGCTTTGACTGAGCCCTGGCTGCAGCTTCCGTTGTAGTTCAAGTTCTGGGCATAACACAGGGAAGAGAAGGTGATCAGGAACGCGAATTGTAGGAGCTTCTTCATTAGTTGCACACCGGTATGTTTACAGACACTCCGTTGATGGTTGCCTGAACGAACTTTCCTGCAGTTAGCGAGCAACCGCTCGGCTGTACTGCACTCGTAACTTGGATCAGATTCGGGGCTGTAACTGCTGTTCCTGCGGCCAACGTTCCAGTGAGCGTTGTAGTGTTCGCAGACTTGTTGAAGATCCACGGAGCGCCCGTGCAAGCTGCTACGTTACCACCTGACAACGGTGTACCCAAACAGAAATCACTAAGTTGATTCGAGTTCCATGAGAACCACTGGTTGTTCTGATCGAAGAATCCGTATGTCCCTGCGAGCCCTGCTCCATTGCCAGGTCCGAAGTATCCCATCAGCAAGTCGTGCTCTGCACTCAACGTCATGCTGATACCGGCATTACCTGCATTCGTCTGCTGACTCGTCAACGTGAGAGGTACAGTGTTGACGGCAGTCGGTGGGAGAACGATCTTTACGCCGACGTTTTCGTCCACCTGGAAGTTCGTAGAAGAGAAGTCCATGAGCTGCGCTCTGATTGCGAACCTGGACGTTGACGGGGAGAAGGTCATCGTCGTACCAACCAGGTTTCCGTTCGCCGCCTTACCTTCGAAGTTGAAGAGGTTGAAGTCTGGTGTCCTACCGCAGTTCGTTGCTAGATCGCTGGTGAATCCATAGCAAGCGAAGATGAACTTCGTAGACCCGTGGTCCGGTGAATCAACCACGTTGAAGAGGTTGTTGATGGGCATGTGGAACACCATGTAGTTCGGTACCGGCCGCTGTCCACCGTTACCACGCATCAGAGCTAGATCGAGAGCGTTCATGCCGCCCCACTGTTCAAGCTGTGCCTGGGTTCCATTCACGAAGTGCGTGAACACGTTGTTACCGCCAGAAGAGTCTACCGAGAGCTGCGTAGTCTGATCCGTTGCGTTGTGCATCTGGAGGTTCATCCCATGCGCTACGTCGATCTGCTGACCCGGTACCCATGCTGTGCTGTTCTGTTCGAGCGTCAACACGTCCTGGCCGGTGCTCAGGTCTACGTGGATGACTTCAGCTCCGTTGTAGATGTGACCTCCGTTCAGACCGAAGAGAGTGATGGTTGCGTTCGCTGCAGGGCAGGACGCTACGCTCGTTGCGCTCGTCGGATATTGGATGTAGTAGTTTCCACCGGCGTCGGCCACGGGTGATACAAATGCGGCCGTGAACTGTCCGTTGAAGGATGAATCAGACGAACAGAACGTGGTGAGCTGTGTCCCTGGTACGTAGGAACCTGCTACCTGCGGATTCACCGTTACATACGTGTCTCCGTTCGCTAGTCTCTGTACATCCACCGTGGGGAATGCTGGATCTGGAAGCTTTGCAGAGCCAACCTGGAAGATCTTTGTCAGCGGTGTGTGAGAACCATATCCATAGCGCTGCGATACGAAGTGAGTCGCATCGATTGATATCATCGGGAACGACTCGCGTAGACCGTACGCACCCTCATCCAGAGACATTGACAAGTACTGGCAGTTGCCAGCAGCCATCATCGTCTGACCGTTGTATGGGTATCGGTGACGAAACGTCAAGGTCTGGTTCCCTCCAGAAGGATTGCTTATCCCGGTGAAGGTTACGTTCTCGCTGAAGAATGATCCGAACGCGCATCCGTACTGAGTTCCTACTGGGATAGCTGTTGTGACGACCGCCATCGTCGCCGTATCGCTTCGGTAGAAGGTCTGCGTGTTCGCATAGTCCGAGTTCGTTGCAGTCACTACACCGGCCAAGATGCCAGCAGATCCGGTCAACGTTCCTGACTGCAGAGAGTACTCCGTGAACCCGTTGTACGGTGTTTCTCCTGACGCGATAGCAACAACGTTGATCGCTGCCAAGCTCAGAGCGATTCTCTGGGCTCCTGGGTTTCCATCCAAGATGTTCGAGATGATCTGCGTAGATCCATCCGGCAGAGTCGAAGAAGAGGTGATCGCACGGATGTAATCAATGTTCTCTTCGAAGACTTGCTGCGTGCTTCCTCCGCAACCTTCACCCGAGGCGTCAGGTGTCCATCCGTTGCAGTGAGTGTAGGTGTAGCTTGTCGAGCAATCGCCTCCACCGTTACAGAAGTTCACTCCTGCCCACATCTGTTTGATACCGGCATTTAGGAACTGGGTGACGCTGTTCATCATCTTCGTCGTAGACCAGAGGTTTCCAGTCACGTTCGAGACGTTGCCGAAGTTCCAACCTGGTGCGAAGTCTTCTGTGATCTGCTCTGTTCCGGCCGAATCAGGGTAGATGCGTGTACTCAGGTTGTAGTGCTCTCTCTTCGCCAGAATCGAGTTGTAGTACTGGTTCCAGTTGTAGCCTGGTCCTTCGTGATGCTGCCATACCTGCGGTCCAGGGTAAGTCTGTCCTGCCGGTAGATCATCCGACTTTACGTCGTCTGGAAACTGCTGCAGGTTGTTGCAACCGGCTCCAAGCGCGTTGTTGAACCCGTTACCCGTGGACGTGCTGCTACTGTCCCACAGCTTGACGTTGCAGTTTCCGTTCGGATTCTTGGCGCTGAAGTACCCGAAGGTAAGGTCTGGGTTCGTAGGATTGTTCAAACCGACTCCCAGACCTCCGTTCGGAATTGCCGCCAGTCCAGCTACATTCCCGAATGTCGTCGCTGTGCTCTTGATTTGTATGTCCAGAACGCTTCCTGCAGGGGCTCCTCCGCCTCCTGAGGCCGGTGTGTAGGTAAACAGTCCAGTTGTGGCGTCGTAGCTCCCCAGGGCGTTACCTGGCTGCAATGGGGCCGACTGTGGAAGGATACCTCCACCACCAGCACCCGGAAGCGCTACATCAGAGATTGTGGTCGTCACCATGCCAGCACCGCTCATCGTGATGTCGTAGTGAGTGGTATTCGAGGCATAGAAGGCGAACGAGGCATCTGCTTCCGCCGTGAATGGATTGGGTAGGGGTACCGTCCCGTTTGTCGTGATAGGCGCCAACGTGCTCGATCCGTGAACGAAGACACGCACCAAGCACCTGGGATAAGCAGATTCAAAGTATCCGGTAGACTTCAATCCTTGCGTTGTGACCTGAAGACCATTTGCCGAGCACAACCCGTTGTATCGAATCTGTGCCTGGGAGTGTGCGACTCCTCCAAACACCGAAAGCATCAGTAACGCAAAGATGATGCGGAATTTCATGCCTATCCCCCGATGGTTAGATTGTGACCATCCGAAGAGAAGAATGGACCAACCTCTCCCCATCCGTTACGTCTCAGCTTCGTCCAGTACAGGTTGTACAAGTCTCTATCGTTGCTCTGCGCTTGTCGTAACAGCTTTGTGTATTGCTTGTCGGCCGCTTGAGACAGGAACGTCCAGTTCGCTCCTGCACCTCGTTGCATGTCTACGCCCTTCTGTGACTCCTTCCAGAGATACGAGACGCTCTTCCCTCTCCACTTGATCATCTCCTCCGTGAACGGATACGGGACCATGTCCGATGGATTCACCAGCAGTGGACCACGCCTCATGAACGCCAGCGAGTACGGCAACTGGGATAGAGGATGCGGCCACAGCTCATAACGCATCCATCCGGGCGTCGCACTGTTTGGACGATGATCCTGATCGAATGGCACTGCTCTCGTCGGCTGCTGGAATACGATACGCTGCGGGTCGATCACAGCCATGTCAGCGCGAGTCGTCTTTGAGAAGTCGAGGTTACGCGTATTCGTGAAATCTCTAATCGCAATAAACGATCTGAAGTCCTGCACCGGCACAGGGAAGTACGCCTGGTAGATCATGTACCCCTGATTCAACTGGTTCGGCTCCATCCACGGTCTATCGAGGGTCAGCGTGTTTACACCGTCGAACGCGATGATGTCGTATAGCTCGAACTCTGGGATGCGGAACTGCATCTCCGAGATGAACGGCCGACCGATTAGATTCTGCCACGCTGTAGCCGCTGTAGGATCACCGACAACCTGGTTTGAGTATGGAGCTATCGTGATAAGACCAGGGCTCGTCCCTGTCGTTCCCTGCGGTCCCAGTAGACCAGGTGTAAGCCATCCGCTCGTACCAAGCTGGAAGCTCCATCTGTTCTCGTCGTACACCAATCCTAGAGCTTCATTGACCTTCGTTCGAGCGAGCGCACCAGGCATCGGACCAAGTTCTATCGCTATCTCTCGCCACATATCAATGAACGCCATATCCATTCCCCCAACATAAAAAGGGGAACCTCGCCGCCACGCGAAATTCCCCTCCCGCCGTACCGCCGTGAAACGTCGTTTATCCGCCGATAATCAAGAACTGAACCACTTCAGCGGATAGGTTGATAGCCGCAGCTTCCAGTCCAGTAGCTATGACGAAGAAACGCAGTCTCCACTGCTTTCCATTGCCGATAGTAATGGGCTGTGCTTCAACCGAATAAAGTCCACTCCTCGTAATTCCTGCCGACACAAAGTCGAGGCTACGAAAAGCAGTGTCGAGGACGGGAAGTCCACCGGTTGGACCCGGTACGTACAGTACCGGCCCATTGATGAATCCCACCTTAGCGACCTTGCCGCCCATGCTGCAAGGGTAACCCTTTAGTCCTGTTCCCGACATAGAGCCCCCTTAGCTCGGCCACACCGCAAGATCCAGCAAGCCGCGTACGAGGCCGACTACCGGAGTATCCGATGCAGTTCCGAAGAATGTTGGTGAGGCAGGTCCGGCAACAGCCGTGATGAATGTGCTGCTGGCCTGTACCGCAGTCACAAGTGCCCCTATAGCTCCCGCCGCCGTGGATACGTTGAACGTTGCGATACCGTTCTCCTGAATCCAACCATAGTTTCCAGGAGTAATGACGTTGAGAAACACGCCGCGTCCCTGGGAAAGGTTGACTCCAACGATGTTCGATGTGGTCACGATGTAATCGTTGATGACCATAAAGACAACGAAGGTGGCATTGGTCGTTCCACCTGCAGCAAGGGTGAACGTCGGAGTCGTGGTGTAGTTCTTTCCACCGTTGACAAGCGTGGTGCTCGTAACAGTGCCACCAGCACCGACTACAACTGAAATCTGAGCACCGGTTCCGCCGCCGCCAGTAGCGTTGACGAGATAGGTACCAGGAGTCAGCGCCACACCGACTACCGTAGCGACGACATTGAACACTGAAGATCCTGGGACTACGAATGCTGCGTTGCCCTTGAGGACGTTCGCAACTGTAGCTCCAGCATCCAGCTTGATGCGTCGGTAACGACCTCCGAACAGGATACCTGTCGGGATGTCGCAGACGGTTAGAGCTTCTGCATCGGTTAGCTCGATGTAGTCACCCAGGATGAGACCACCACCAGGAACCTTCTGACCCGAAATCGGATCAGTGAAGGCTCCATCTGTCGTATCGTTCGACAGGTTCAGTGGTCCCCGTATAAATTCAAGCCGCTTGTTTGACATCGACCTATCTCCTGAAAATTAGCTGGTAAATCCGTAGCCCTGACGATTGTTACGTGGTATCGGGCTGTAGATGTTACCGGCCCACTTCATGTAGATCGCGTTCATGCTCACGTTGTCGTAAGCCTGAGTCTCGCGGATACCGAAGAACCACGCTTTCTTGTTCGTCGCTCTCATCTTCCAGCTTGCGCCGTGGAGAAACCAGAGCGTCTCGCCGACGGTGATGTTCGTACTCGCCGGAAGGTGAGATGCTGGCGAAGGATTCGCTGGTGAGAGGAAGGAGCCGGTGAGGTTGGGCTGACCGCCGACCGAGCCCACCAACGACGTTGGCAAGTAGCCGGGGTCAACTGCCGAAGGAGTGAGCCAGTCGTCATAGATGATCGCATCCTCGAACTGCAGACCCTTCCAGCGGATTCCATCGCCCTTTGTGATCGACGTATCGTAACGCTGCTGACGCTGATAGAGCGCTGCAATGTACGTATATCCAATCTTGGACGTTACTCCGATGTCAGGCCGCTCGAATGAGCCCTGGTACATCTCCAGCATTCCCTCGAAGCTGATCTGACCGGCCGAACCGTCAGGGTTTCCGAAGAAGTACGGGATGGAGTTGATGGTGTTCTGGACCGCGCCGTTACGAACCTGAGCGCCGTAGTTTGTGAAGATGTTTCCATCCCATGATGGGGTGAATCCATCGTTACAAGCTTCAGCAGCTCCGTTGATAGCGAGCGAACGATCATCAGCCACACCGGCTCCGCCGCCATTGGTGGCCGAAGCCTGTCCGTGACGGAAGAAGTCAAGCTCATTCAGCGTGTTCAACCGGCTCGTCAGACCTTCGACGTATACCTGGTAGAGGTCAACCGCTGCTGGCTCACCGCTGTTCATGACGCCGCCCTCATCGGGTGCCATTTCGAAGTCATCGTAAGAGAACCACGATGCATACGCCTTTGGCATGAACTGGAACGCAGCAACGATCTGCTTACGCGTTACAGTTACGGTCTGTCCGGGGTTGATTGCGCCACCGTCCGGTCCGCCATAGAGAATCGGCTCCTGCATTGAGCTGCCGCCCAGGAACGGGTCTACAGCTCCATTACGACGCAGGTGATCCTGCAGTGGGGTGTCAACCCAGTAGTTGTTCCAGACGACGGCATTACGAATATCCACCTTTGTCGTCGCTGAAAGTTCATTGAATAGCGGATCTGCCATGACTTACCTTCCCGATTACTGAATTGTTTGCTGCGAAACACGTTCCTGAATGAACTTGCGTACAGCCGCACGGCGCTCATTCGGGTTCATGCTCCCTGGATTCTTGTTGACGTTCGGATTCTCCCTGATAGTGGAGAAGCTCGACACGCCTTGCGGTACACGCAGATCTGGGTTCGGCCCATACTTCTCTGCGTTTTCCTTTACCACCTTTTCGCGCTCATCCTTGCGGATCTTGTCGTCATGCTCTTGCTGCTTTGCAGCCTGAATCTCCTGACGGCGAGCTTCGAATTTGTATTTGTCTGAGACGTGATCGCGGAACGGCTTGCGAAGATTCTGCGCTTCGGTTCCGAGTACCTGGATGTCGTCTGGGATGGTCTGTCCGGGGTAGAGACGAGAGTACTCATTCACGGCCCACTGCGAATTTGTGATGGCGCTGTAGAAGTCTTCCTTCGTGATGAACTTGCTTCCTGCTACCTCTTGGTTCTGCACGAATTGACCCCCCTCACCACGCGGCTGCTGTTCGTTGTTAGGAACGGTCTTGGTTCCCGGGACGTATCCGGGTGCATCCTTCGGAACGAAGCCCTGGGCTCTCGCTCCCTCATTCTGGAGCCGGTAGAACTCAGCCGTCGCTTTCGCCGAAGCGACTTCGCTATAGTTCGTGTTGATCTGAGGGATAACGTCTTCGTTGAACCAGGCTTCCATACGACGCTTCTCTTCATCTGCTGTAGCTTTGTCGGCGGCGGCTGCAGCTCGCATAGATGCGGACTCTGTAGCTACCTTTCCGACACCTGCAATGATCTTCGGGTCGAGGGCTTTGATGTCCTCTTCCGAAAACCCTGCGTCTTTTAGAATTTCTTCGGTAGTCATGGCGGGTTCCCTCGTTTACTACAGTGGCGGTGCTTGAGGTTGCTGCTGCTGTGATTGAATGACGAACTTGCGTATCGAGGTCTGAGCAAGCTGCGTGATCTGCTGCATCTCAGGCGATACAGCCGCCGTGGTTTGGGAGATTTGCTGCGCGAGTCTTGCAATCGCAGCCATCATGCGAACCGGCTCTGGGACTCCACCGGCTGGCTGACCACCACCTTGTGCGTTGGGGTCTGGTGCTCCTCCACCGGCGTTAGGATCTGGTGCGCCTTGTGGTGCCGGATTCGGAGTTACTGGAGCTGATGCCATGATGATGATCCTTTTCGTGTAGGGAAACGCGAAAGGGCCAACCTCGAAAGGCTGGCCCTAGTTGTTAGCGCTTGTAGTGCTTCTTGTGTCCCTTTTTGCCGCCCTTGTGCTTTTTGCCCATGTGCTTCGAGGTCGGAGCACCCTTGATTGTCAGCTTGTGTTTGCGAGCCATGTCGTTTCTCCTGTGTCTGGGATAAAGCAAAAGCGGCTCGGAAGCCGTTAGGCTGTATCCGAGCCGCTTGCGTAACCACCAAAGGAGGACGTAGCGAATCTCTATTTGTGGTTCTACGCGTGTGTTCACACGTTGTCAAACAAATTCGAGATTTATCTTTACGGTTGTTCTCCTACAGATCGCTCATCATGATCGAAATCTGCCTTCAAAGACTTCTCCTGAAGGAACACTCTATTGATCGTTCCCTGCGAGAAATCCACTCTCAGCGTTCCTGTAGTTTTGGCTTTCTTCAGGAATCCTTTGAGCAGATTGAGGTCTTCCATTGGCGGGAAGACGCTCTCGGTTATCACGTAATCTTCGACATCTCTGTCTGGATCATATGGAACTACAACTGGCTTTTCTGTCGGCGGTGCGGTCGGTGTCATGGCGTTTCTCCCTGTTATGACTCTGTAATTGTGGTGCGCGGATTACCGCTATTCTTGCCCTTTTGTACTAACTTCGGCGGCTTCTTACCGCTCGCTGGTCGGCCATTCACTCCTCCACCTTTTTGTGGACCACCACCGCCCTGATCAGGCTGTGCTGGCATTACCGCTTGTTGAAGTTCAGCAGCACCGGCTTTCAGTTCAATCATCTTCTTCTGCCAGTTCTCCCACTTCTCAACCTCTGTTGCGCCCTCGATATCACCGAAGTTCTCGATACCCAACTTCTTCGCAACGGTGTGCGGAGATATCGGGAAGTTCGGCATACGGTAGAGCTGCAGATACTTCAACTGATCCTGCATTGCAGTCATCTCATGACCGCTTCCAGCAACGCTCGATAGGCGAAGGTTCTTTGCGAACCTGCGGCCGCGTTCAAGCATTGAATAGTTCGATGGAGGAAGGAGAGCCAGGTTCGGAGAGAACGACGCAAGCTCTTCCGGCATGTGTGCAGGGATGAGGTACTGCGGATCAAAGTCGAACGTGGACAGGTTCATCTTGTCCGGTCCGATGTACTGCATCATCCGCTTCGTTGTGAAGTACTGCGGCACAATGAACTTCAACTGGTGTGCGATTTGTGCGTTGCAGATCTCAATACCAGCTTCGATGTCCTTAGCCAGAGGTCCAATCTCTGAGAGCATCTTGTCTGCTTGCTCTCCCTGGACGTTCAGCTTCATATTCTGCAGGTTCCCAAGATCCTGGAGACCAAGCTGTTTGTCGATCAGAGAGTCGAGGACTTCGTAGTACTTGAATATCCATTCTGGGACGTTCAACAGCTCATCCGGCAGAAGGGTGTCGATCATGTCTCTCGGCTTACCCTGGATTCCCAGGCGCAAACGCTCTTCGAACGGGTCTAGCGTCTGCATCTGATTAGTGCCGAGACCCGCGCCAAGATCATAGGCGAGTGCCGGATCTAGACGGTGTTTTGCGACCTGATCCATGCCGCGCTCGACACGCTGTTTCGCTACTTCGATGGAGGAGATGTCTCCAACCAGAGAGTAGCCAAGCCCTTCCCACGGCCAGTCGTCCACGCAGTACTGAATCGGAGGAATCTCACCGTGCCAGTCAAATGCCGGTCCGTCGTACATCGGAATATCCATGCACGGCGACGAAATCATGAGGCGAAGATTCGGATACAGCATCGCATCTTCGTAGTCTGCTATCTTCGTTTTCCCGTTGAAGTCGGCTATCAAGTCGCCTTTGCTCGGAATCTCGTAATACCAGCTCGTACCCTCTGTTCCCATCGCTATCTTCTGGCCGGTGACGTTTGTCGAGGTATCGCGCACGAAGGTGTAGTGAATCTCGCAGTTTAGAGCCGCCCAGTTGGTGCTTGTGCTGCCGTACCGGAACATCTCAGCCATATCCAGACGCCTGGTCCCTACCGTAGTGTCATAGCGGCCTTTGGATACTGGGATGAGAGAGGAAGCGAACTGCGGGAAGCGTGCATGAGCTTCCGCTATAGGCATGAACTTGATGCAGGTACATGCATAGGAACTCTGAATGCTGTTGGTGTCGTCCATCTGGAACGGAAGCACGTCCAGAAGACCCATCGGTTCGAAGTAGATCTTACCTTCTCCGAATCCGTAGTTTCCTCTCTTGTACTTGGTCCAGATGTACCCGCATCCGGTCGGCATTGCGTACTGCAGAGCCTTGCGTACGTTGCGAGAGAAGTAACTCTCGTTGTAGATCGCTTTGACGACTCTGTTCTGCTGTTCTGCTTGCTTCTGGAACTCCGTTACATCCGAGCCGTACGTGCCTATTTCTTTGATCTGTGCGAGAGTTGCAACGATCTTACGGATGCTGTACTTCAGCTTGTTCGTTCGTAGCGATGATCGCTCTTCGTTATGCGGCTGCTGACCGGCAATAAGCGCTAGGTTGGCTTGTATGTTCCTATACGCATTTTGGCCCTTCATCCACATCTCTGCTTCGCTGTTGATATCGCGTATCCAGGCCATGCGTACCTGTGGCGAAGCCGTGAATGGTGGTACCTGCCAATGCCTATCTTGCTTTGCCATGACTAGTCGTCTCCGTGTCCAGCTTCATATGCTTCGGCGTGGAAGTAGAACTCACGCATGATCCGGGTTTCCTTGATCGATGCTTCCCACTGCGGAATCATCTTATTTCGCAGGAAATCCTTTTCTTTTTGAGTCGTGGCGGACTTGCTGATCGTAGTACGTGCTCGCCGGATACAACCTCCGAAGAAGTTCTCACGGTTCACCATCTCATGCTTATCCATCTTGGAGAACTTGCGGAGTTGTTGCTCGCTGAATCGCCTCGATAAAGAGCTTGCTTCCGCCAGAGTACTGGCTTCACATCGCATGAACCCAAGTGGCGTCGGTTGGTCGGTCTTGAACGCGAGGATGATGAAGCCGTCCTCTGCGACAAAGTACACAATGGTTTCAATTCGGCCGTGAGCGTTAGCCCCGGCTTTGGTAGGCGTATATCCGGTGATAGTGGCGGTATCAGTCATTAGAGTCCTCCGAAGTTGATCGTCATCCCTTGGTGCGGAGTGGTGTCAATTACGGGTTGTTTTCCTTTCGGTAGGTTGTAGCGCTTCTTCGCTCTCTGCAGCATCACATCCATAGCGTGACGGGTGAAGTATGCCATAGCTTGAGCGAAGATCCTGTCGTCTTTCTTATCTTGTTGATGCTCAATCCTGCTCATACCTGAGCCGGTAAGCTTCCTTTCGAAGGACTTCACCTCTTCTATGAGGAATGGTGAGTTCAGGATAAGCCATCCGTTCTCAACCGCGTCGATAAATCTTCCGAGGAGCATTGGACGACTCCACGTGTTCGTGAACCATCATTCCTTGTTCGAAGCGTTCTCATCCACCTTGCGATTGTCGTACTGGACCATGCGGTGGTGGAAGATGAATCCCATTCTCTTCAACTGATGTTGGCAGTCGTCGCCTGGTTTACGGCGTTGTTC